>Ga0316204_10000758_pt1 | contig 105141 bp, 104 predicted proteins | sample 6monrhotite_MG_2_FD_205661 | JGI IMG/M metagenome (GOLD analysis project Ga0316204, IMG submission 205661) | Microbial mat bacterial communities from mineral coupon in-situ incubated in ocean water Damariscotta River, Maine, United States -... | ecosystem: Environmental > Aquatic > Marine >... | reverse complement strand
TGAAATAGGTAACGAAACCGAACCAGAGTGTCCTCAACCCATGAATAAATCTCATCCTTGCCACCGTGCAAAACTAACGGCGTATCTATTGTGCCACTTAAAAATGCAGCAATATCTTCAATCGTTTCTATACGTTGTTCATCCATTTGTACCAACATCCTCCTATTATGGACGACATACTCGATTTCAGACTCATTTCATATTGGAAAAGGCTCTTCCTTGACTAATTAAAAATTGTAAGCTATATAACTAAGAGGGTTGATAAAAGGGTCAAAGTGAGCTTCCCCCAGTTTAACGGATACAGCAATTAGGCACATGCTGTGCCGTAGGAGTATTCGATGATTCTGAGGACATAATACCTAATCAGGCTTTCCGACTACTCTTTTACATACAAACTACATTTTTATTCAGCATTCACCTATCATACCGCCAATGTCATCACCTCGCTTAACGCTTAAACAAATCCACATTCATAATTTGCGCTGCCATCAAGACTTTGAATGGTCATGCCGCGAGGGTTTAAACCTTATCAGTGGTGACAATGGTTGCGGCAAAACAACCATTCTTGAAGCGGCATATATCCTTGCTTATGGACGCTCTTTTCGCCAAGCCAAAGCGCCACAACTCACGCGCTGGGATGCACCCTCTTTTCATATCCAAGCTACAATTCAGCGTTATGGCCCACTACATATCCGCGTAGATGGTAAAAAAAACCAAATTGATATGTCGCTGCAAGGGCGGAAGGTGAATACGCGCAAAGAAATTTTTGATCATGTATCGCTCATTGTTGATGCGCCACAAGGCGTTCGGCTGATTGATGGTACACCTGGTGAAAGGCGCAAATGGTTGGATCGTTTGGTGATTGCCACAAATCCTGTCTCATACGTGGTCTACCAGTCTTATCTACGCGCCATGATGCAGCGTAGCCGCGTATTACGTGGCTCAAAAAAGGCTTCCGAATTGGAAATTTGGGAGCAACAAATTGTCGAATACGGATTAATCCTCAACCAACGACGGACGCAAGTCTTACAAGCTTTGAATCAACAATTAACCAATGAAAGCAATTGGTTAGACCTGCCATTTCAACTTGAGTTAGCTGGGCAAAACTTTGAGAATCAGGAAAGCTGGATAGACTGGCTTGCCAGCAAGCGTGATGAGCATCACCGCTTAGGGCGCATCACGCAAGGCCCGCATTGTGATAGACTGAAAATTAGCTATGATGGGCGGGAGATTCGTGTGTGCGGTTCAAGAGGGCAACAAAAAGTCTCGGGCATCGCACTACGCTTAGCTGAGTGTGCTGTATTGCAGGAAGCCAAACGTATGATGCCTATTTTATTGCTCGATGATTGCTTAGAATCATTGGATCATACGCGGGCACTACGCTTGATGCAGCGGCTTGCTTTGCATCAAGGCCAGGTATTAATGACAGCGCCTGGTGATGTGCCGCAAGACATACGCAACAACGTGCAACACCTAAGTTTGAATGAAGTCGCAAGTTAATGGGGTATTTCAAATGAGTAGCGAACAAGAAAAGCAGGATTATGGTGCAGATAGTATTAAGGTTTTAAAAGGCCTTGATGCAGTAAGAAAACGCCCAGGCATGTATATCGGAGACACCGATGACGGCTCTGGTTTGCATCATATGGTGTATGAAGCCGTGGATAACTCTATCGATGAGGCTCTAGCTGGGCATTGCGACAAAGTTGAAGTGATTATCCATTCCGATGATTCCATTACTGTTCGTGATAATGGTCGTGGTATTCCAGTTGATATCCATCCCGATGAAGGCCGCTCTGCTGCTGAAGTGATTATGACTGTGCTGCATGCTGGCGGTAAATTTGATAGTAACTCCTACAAAGTGTCTGGTGGTTTGCATGGTGTTGGTGTTTCGGTTGTAAATGCTCTTTCCGATTATCTTGAGCTTACAATTCGTCGTCATGGCAAAATTCACCAATGTCGCTTTGAGCGCGGTGATACTGTAGAATCACTAAAAGTCATTGGTGATGCTGAAGGCACGGGTACAGAAGTTCGCTTCTTACCAAGCTTAGAGACTTTCTCTCATCGTAATATGTCATTTGATATCCTTTCCAAACGTTTGCGCGAGCTTTCTTTCCTAAACAGCGGTGTGCGCATTGACCTCACTGATGAACGCACAGACCAAAAGCTCACGTTTGAATATGAAGGTGGCATCACTGCATTTGTTGAGCATTTAAACAAAGCACGCTCTCCATTACACCCAGTATGTATCGACATCAAAACCGAAAAAGATGATGTGGGTGTTGAGCTTTCTTTGCAATGGACTGATTCATATCAAGAGAATGTATACTGTTTCACAAATAATATTCCGCAACGCGATGGTGGTTCACATTTAGCGGGTTTACGTTCAGCCCTTACCCGTTGCATCAACAACTACGCAACATCGAATGGTTTGCTGAAAAAACACAAAGTTTCACTTACTGGTGATGACTGCCGTGAAGGTTTAACAGCCGTATTATCAGTAAAAGTTCCAGACCCTAAATTCTCTTCACAAACCAAGGATAAATTGGTTTCCTCAGAAGTGCGCCCGATTGTTGAAAGCAAGGTAAATGAAAAACTTGCAGAATGGTTTGAAGAAAACCCCAAAGAAACACAAGCCATTATCGGCAAAGTAGCAGAAGCTGCTATGGCGCGTGACGCTGCACGTAAAGCGCGTGATTTAACCCGTCGCAAAGGTGCTTTGGATGTTTCTAACTTGCCAGGAAAACTCGCTGACTGTCAGGAAAAAGACCCTGCAAACTCTGAAATCTACTTGGTGGAAGGGGACTCTGCGGGAGGCTCGGCCAAACAAGGTCGAAACCGCAGAACACAAGCTATTTTGCCACTTAAAGGTAAAATTCTAAATGTTGAACGTGCGCGTTTTGATAAAATGTTATCCAGCCAAGAAGTTGGCACATTGATCACAGCACTCGGCACAGGCATCGGCAAAGAAGACTTTAATATTGCCAAGCTTCGTTACCATAAAGTAGTGATTATGACGGATGCCGATGTGGATGGCGCGCATATTCTCACATTACTCTTAACTTTCTTCTATCGTCAAATGCCTGAATTGATTGAACGTGGTTATTTGTATATTGCTAAACCGCCACTTTATCGCGTTATACGTGGCAGAAAAGATAGATATGTGGCTGATGATGATGAGCTTCAAGAGTTTTTGCTTGAGCAAGGCATCCATGAAAAAGAATATCATGAAACTGCCAAAAAAGGGGCGATGACCACTGAGCGTTTCCAAACGTTTATTCGTAGTATCAACCGCCTACATAACTTGATATTACGTTTATCACAACGTGTTGATGGGCGTGTCTTGAAGCTACTGATTGAAGGCAAAAAAATGTCTGCCACTATGATGCGTGATGAAGAGCGCTTAAAGGCGCATTTGGATAGCATTCTTGAAGCTTTTGATGCCAATCGTCGTGAGGACGAAGCACTCAAATACCGTGTTTATAAAGATGCTGAGCAAGATGAATTTTGGATTCAATTTGAGCGTCGTGACCATGGCCGCACTAAAATTTCACGTTTGGATCGTGATTTGGTATCTACAGTTGAGTTTGCTGAAGCACAAAAGCTTTGCAGCAATGCACAATCTTTGGTGGGTGATGGAGCATACATAAGTGCTGCTGACAAACGTTGGGAAATAAGCACTTATGATGATATTTCAAACCTTATTGATAAAGAAGGTCGCCGTGGTTTAACGATTCAACGTTACAAAGGTTTGGGTGAAATGAATCCTGAACAGCTTTGGGAAACCACGCTTGACCCTGTGAACCGTACATTCTTAAAAGTAACCCTTGAAGATGTTGTCTCTGCTGATGAAACATTCTCCACCTTGATGGGTGATGCTGTTGAACCACGCCGTGACTTTATCCAAGCCAATGCCCTAAAAGTGAGAAATCTTGATGTCTAAAGCTTCCAACCCAACCAAACAACAAATCAGTTATGCCGATTGCGGTGTAGATATTGATGCAGGTAATGCCTTTGTTGGGCGTATTAAAAATGCCGTAAACAGCACCAAACGCCCAGAAGTACTGGCTGGTTTGGGTGGTTTTGGTGGTTTATTTCAACCCAATTTCTCTGACATGCAAGAGCCTGTGCTGGTTTCAGGCACCGATGGTGTAGGCACCAAGCTTTTACTGCTGCAAGAATATGATAGGCCACATGTGGCTGGTATTGATGCTGTAGCGATGTGTGTCAATGATTTGGCTGCCTTGGGTGCAGCCCCGTTGTTCTTCCTTGATTACTTGGCTACAGGCACGCTTAAAGGCGAAACTTTAGCTGGTGTCGTAGAAGGCATCGCCGATGCCTGCAAAACATGTGAATGTGCTTTGGTTGGCGGTGAAACTGCTGAAATGCCAGGCATGTACTCACCAGGGCATTACGATATTGGTGGATTTTGTGTAGGTGTGGTTGATAAACCAAAAATGGTGGATGGCGCAAAGATCGCCGCAGGTGATGTTGTGCTTGGTCTAGCTTCTAGCGGCCCTCACTCCAATGGTTTTTCTATGGTGCGCAAGCTCTTAGAACTTGGCGAAGCCGATATGCGCAACGATATGGTTTCTGATGGCCAAGGCGGAACAATCCCTGCCATTGATAAAGTGTTGGCACCAACACGTTTATACGTGCCAGCAATCAATGCTTTGATGAAAAGCGGCATCCAAGCCCATGGTTTCTCTCATATCACAGGTGGTGGCATGTTTGACAACCTTGAGCGCATTTTAAGCGACGACTTGGCTGTCACAGTTGATGTAAGTAGTTGGGGTGTACCACCAGTATTTGAATACCTGCTCAACTTTGCCGATGTAGAAAAGAATGAACGCTACCGTACCTTTAACATGGGCATTGGTTTTGTGGTGATTCTGCCTGCAAGTGAAGCTGCTGCCGCTACTCAGGTGTTAGAAGCTGCGGGTGAAACCGTTTATCACATCGGTAACATTCATCAGCGCGATGCTGATACTGTTACACTAATAGGTTAAACCAAGAATCCCCACATCCGTCATAGCCTCATATCCATATAACTTATTGCGCTAAATCAATATCGCTTAGCGCATATACGTTTCTAGGGTCGTTAAGTAAAAGTACTTGTTCAACTTGAGTATGTAACACTTGTGCAAAAGCACCAAATAAGCTCGACGGCTGAATCTGCAACCATACTGAAGCCTCGCTAAGTATATTGTTTAACAATAACTCAAAAGGATGCATGGGTGGGTCAATGATGACCGCCTCATGATTAGCTTCAATATTTGCCAGCCTTGCCGCAGCTTGGATGGCACCGTCAATATCGCCCAACTCATCAACAAGCCCAAGCTCATGCGCATCTCTGCCACTCCAGACGCGACCTTCAGCTAAGCCTCTCACTTCATCAAGCGTCAGCTCTCGCCCTTCTGATACATGTTGAAGAAACTGTCTGTACGTTTGGTCTATGCTTAGCTGTATAGAAGCACTTAGTTCAGGACCCAACGGTTTATCCAAGCGCAAAGACCCTGCAATTTTTGTAGTGCCCAAACCATCGGTTTGAATGCCTATTTTTTTAAGTCCACGATTAATGTTCGGTACAATACCAAATACACCAATCGAACCCGTTAACGTTGCAGGGGATGCCCATATTTCATCGGCTGAAGATGCAATCCAGTATCCACCTGATGCAGCCATGCTACCCATTGATACCACAACAGGTTTTCCTTCTTGTCGCAAAACTTCAACAGCATGCCGAATACTTTCTGAAGCTAAAGCGCTGCCACCTGGTGTATTCAAACGAAGTACCACAGCTTTAACGCGCTCATCTTCTCCTGCTGTTTGCAACAACGCAACCATAGTAGCACTACCAATGGTGCCAGATGGTTGCTCACCGCTTACAATCTGACCGCTTCCTGTAATAACGCCTACCCAGTTTTCATTTGTTCGCGGTTGTTGCGGAAAAAAGCCACCGTTGCTTGCCATCAAGTACGATTTATAATCAACCAGTTCGCCTTTATCACCCGTTAAATCCGTCAACATCGCATCGGCTTGCTCAGCATACAACAGCCCATCCACCCAGTGCTCTGCCAAGAACAGTTTTGATAAATCACCATCATATTGTCGAATGCTGGCTGCTGGTGAATCCAACACTTGCTGTAAACGTGCTTGTTTTATGCCCCGCATCGCAAACAAATCATCTTTATAGACATCCCATAAGGTATTCAGCCATAAGCTACTGGCTTCTCGCTCATAATCAGACATTGCGTTTTGGATAAATGGTGCTGCTGCAGACTTGTATTTTCCCGCGCGAAATACCTGCACATCAATTTCAAGCTTATCAAGCGCATCACGCACATAATTTCGATATAAACTGTAACCATTGAGTGCAATATTGCCCATAGGATGCAAGTAAACCTGATCTGCTGTTGCCGCAAGGTAATACTGGGTTTGTGTCCAACTATCAGCATAAGCCATTACAGGTTTACCTGTAGCTTGAAACGCTTCTATCGCTTTCCGAACTTCGGCCAAGTGTGGCAAGCTCGCTTGTGTTAACTGCTCTAAATCCAAGCGCGCACCCAACACCCGATCATCTTTAGCCGCTCGACTTAATGCATTCACCACGTCTTCTACTTTCACTTGATTGGGCTCTGGGTTTGTGAGCGTAGATAAACCAAAATCAGGCTGATTCACCTGTTCCACAAGTACGCCTTTCAAATCAAGCTGCAAAATCACCTGCTGCGGCAAGCTTGGTTGAAGATTCATCAATGTCACAACAAAAAACGTGATAAAAAATAAGAAAAACAGGTTAAGCATCACATTACGTGTGACCTCAACGCCTTTCATTAACCGCGAAAAAAATGATTTCATAACAACCTCAACCAGACCTGTCAAATGCTGAACCACGGAACTTTCGCCTACTTTGCCTTAAGAAGCCAGTGCTCACATCACAATTTATTTGCGTATGAGCACGGATCCCATCAAAACAGCAGCGAAATTATTAGTCCTTACTTTCTTTCATCCATCCTTCAAGCGCTTCTACAATCATTTTTGCTTGTTTTGCGTTTGTGATGTTGAACTTTGAACGTGCAGTATATTCACCATTTCTTTTCTGATAACGGCGTATGGTAAACTTGTCTTCGCCATATGTTTCTGTTGCCGCATCCCAAAGTTGATAACGGAATAAAATCGTTACCCATGCACCTTTACTAAGAATGACTTTATCTGTTTGTTTGGTGGTTAAAATCCCACCTTCTTCGTAATCAATGGTTAAATCGTCAGCTGTCATATTACTCTCTTTATAAAAAATATGCGCCAAGGATAGCAGCACATCTTGCTAAGGTCACAAAAACAGCGCTTCACGACTTGACCATAAGCATACACTTAAAATTGGCATGTGTTATGCGTGAAAAAGGTAAGATTCATCACATATTCTGGTGATGAAAATTGAGATGATTAACCTGCAGGTACAGGAGTTGAGCTATGAATACTTTTCGTGCAAAACGCATCGCCGATTATTTTTCAGCCGTAGGCATTTTTGAAGTGAACAATAAACTTCATGGTGTTGAAGTCTCATTCCGCAATAACCACGTTTATTTCGAAGATGAAACAAGCTTTTGGTCGTTCTTATTTTATCTGGCTCACGCCATGCACCATGAAAGCCTTATTGTTGATGCCCAAGCCAAACTTTTCGCTTAATTTCAACGCATTTCATGTTTGATGGAACCTTAAATCATATAAGGCCCTAAACTTCGTAGTTGTTTATCATGCCACTTGCTCAAAACAAACAGCGCAACAATTGCTTCAATAAGTGCCAACATCATATCAACGTGTTCCTACAGCCGCAGTCACCCCTTCGCCTCAAGCGTACTTCACGGTTAGAATAACTGAACACACAAACACCTCAATCATCCTTAGGATAAAGGTCTTTCACCGTCACCTTGCGTTTGATGTTTTCACCTTTCAAAGGAGGAAGTTTCTCATTGTTTTTATGATATTGCTGATACACATATCGACCCACCAAAACGAGCCCAATCAGCATAATGAATATAAACATATAGTCGCCACCTGATAGTGGTTCGCTGTTTAAATTATACCGAAAACCAAACATCATCAATATCCATAGATTATGAGTCCTTTTTCTTTGTGCTTGTTTCATCTGCATGCAAGAAGTGACGCAGCAGAAATTCTTCATCCAAAGGGGAGAGGTTAAACCGTGCGCACGCTTCTTCAATCGTGCTTAAATCATAAATATGCATATCAGAAATCCACTTCACTGCTTTTCGCAGCATTTCCCCTTTGGGTAATAAAGATCGTGATTGATGGCTCATTGCTCACCTATTGCATACTAGTGAAAGAAACCGTACAACACCGACCTATTTAAAGCAATCGATCTAACCCTGTTATTGTTGAAATTGTGATGAAAAATGACATTGGATAAAGTTTAGTTATGCTAAACACGCATCTGCTTAATGATATACTGAACACAACGGAGCCCGAAGATGTTGAACATGAACCCTTCTGAGAGAGTGATGATTGAAACCCACACCATGCCTTGGCAGCAAAGCCCTATGCAAGGCATAGAGCGCAAGTTATTGGAGCGGGAACATGCAGAATCTGGCCATGCGACAAGCATCGTGCGTTATGCAGCAGGTTCGCATTTTTCTTCGCATGCTCACCCCAAAGGCGAAGAAATTTTTGTCTTGGAAGGTGTATTTTCTGATGAAACTGGTGACTATCCAGCAGGCAGCTACATCCGTAATCCAGCCGGCAGCTCCCATGCACCATTCAGTAAGCTTGGTTGCACACTTTTCGTTAAACTCGGACAATTCGATGAAGGTGATACAGACAGTATACACATCAACACCAACGATACGCCTTGGCTTCAAGGGCAAGGTGGTTTGGTTGTGATGCCGCTGCACGAATTTGAAGGCAAAAGCACTGCCTTGGTGAAATGGCCAGCAAATGAGCGCTTTGCGCCTCACAAACACTTTGGAGGGGAAGAAATCCTTGTGTTATCGGGAACTTTTATGGATGAGCATGGCGAATATCCAACCCATAGCTGGCTACGAAGCCCTCACTTGAGCCAGCATTTCCCCTTTGTAAAAGAAGAAACTGTTATCTTGGTAAAAGTGGGGCATCTCTAGCCCTAAACTCTCACCGTTTGTAAATATTGATGTAAGGTGAGCTTCAAAGGTTCTATTAAAGGGCCTGAGCCACTGCTTCCCTCTTATTCATTTACCTTTTTTCTTAATGATTTTAATTTACCACGGTTCGTTTTACTTTCTAAACGACGTTTGATGGAGCCTTTTGTTTTGCGTGTTGGCCGTCTCTTTTTGGGGACGACAATCCCGGCCTTGATGAGTTCTTGTAAACGGTTGAGGGCATCGGTTTTGTTTTGTAACTGCGTGCGATCTTGTTGGGCTTTGATAATGATGACGCCTTCATTACTGATGCGTTTATCACGCAAGTCAAGAAGCCTTTGCTTGTATTCTTCAGGCAGCGACGAGGCTTTGATATCAAAACGCAAATGCACCGCGCTTGAAACTTTGTTCACATTTTGCCCACCTGCACCTTGAGCACGGATGGCGTTGAGGTCTATTTCATCATCAGGAATAGAAACGTTAGTTGTAATGTCTAACATGTTCTTTTTAGCAACCTTTTCATAGCCTAACTATGCAGAAAACCAAGATAAAAACCACCAAAACCTTCATTGAAGGGCTTGGACTCCTTTTATTGGGGTCAAGCTCTATTCTTAGCTGAAGGCTTAAGCGTTTTGCCGATAAACCTTAAGTACATTGGGTAACTGCATGATTTTGTCAGTGACTTTTTGCAGTTGTTCAAGGTCTTTGATTTCCATCATGATTTGTATATCTGCGATTTGCGTATCTTTATTTACTGAAGTCTGAATATTGAGTAAGTTTACTTTCAGGTCGGAGAGTATGTTTGTCATGTCTTTTAACAGACCTGTACGATCAATGGCTTCGGTGGCGAGATTAATCTCAAATGTCTGATGTTCATGATCTGCCCACGTTACAGAAATGAGCTGCTTTTGTTTGTCATGTTCTAGGTTGAGTATGTTGGTGCAATCGGGGCGATGCACTGCAACCCCATGGCCTTGGGTGATAAAACCAATGATTTCATCACCGGGAACGGGTTTACAGCAGTTGGCCATATAGGATAACAGGTTACCCACGCCACAAACATAAATCGATGGATCTGCGCTGCCTTTCTTTTTCGATTTGGGTTTAAAGGGAAGTGCTTTTAATGATGCATTGGCATAAATCTGGTTTAAACCCTGCGCCAACTGCGTTGATGTGATATCGCCACGCCCAACTTTAGCGTGCCACTCTTTTTCACTATTCACTTTAAAATGCGTGATGGCTTTATGCGTATCCGGATTTGAAATCTGCATGCGTTTGAGTTCGCGGTCGATTACCGTTTTACCATCCATCACATTTTGCTCATAATCCTGTTGCCGAAACCAAGCTTTGATTTTTGCCCGTGCCTTGTTACTGGTGATGTAACCCAAATTCGGGTTAAGCCAGTCTCTGCTTGGTGCTGCATGATTGGTGGTTAAAATTTCAACTTGCACACCATTTTGAAGTGACGTGGTGAGCGGTACGATCTTACCATTCACTTTTGCGCCTCGACATTTGTGACCGATTTCGGTGTGAATACCGTAGGCAAAATCAAGAGGGGTTGCGCCTTGCGGCAAATCAATGACTTTGCCATCAGGGCTTAATACAAATACGCGGTCAGAGAACAGCTCTGTTTTAAAACTGTCTAAAAATTCCTCATCATCATGCTCAGATGTTTCCAATAATCTGCGTACGGAATGAATCGTTTTTTCCAGCACAGCATCCTGTTTGCTTCGTTCTTTATAACGCCAATGAGCTGCCACACCAAATTCTGCAAACTTATGCATGGCTTTGGTTCTGATTTGAATTTCAACAGGTTTTCCTTCAGGTCCATACACGGCTGTGTGCAGGCTTTGATAACCATTGGCTTTGGTGTTGGCAATATAATCATCAAACTCTTTAGAAATATGGTGCCAGCGACCATGGATCAGCCCCAGTGCGGTATAACACTCTGCAACCGTGGTGACAGTGACTCGGATAGCCAGCACATCAAACAATTCTGAGAACTGTTTGTCTTTATGCGTCATCTTAGCCCAGATGCTATAGATATGCTTTGGCCTGCCATAAACTTTTGCATTTATCTCAGAGCTTTTGAGCAAGGTATCAATTTCAGAAACAACCTGTTTGATATAAGTCTCGCGTCCGCCTCTTTTTTCCTCAAGCATTTTTGCAATGCGTTTATAGGTTTCAGGTTGCAAATAGCGAAAGGATAAGTCTTCGAGTTCCCATTTTAATTGTCCTATACCTAAGCGGTTGGCAATAGGTGAAAAGATTTCAAGGGATTCGGATGCAATTCGCTTTTGTGTCTCTTCATCTGCTTTGGATAACTCTCTGAGCCGCTGTACCCTGTATGCAAGCTTGATGAGCACCACGCGCACGTCATCAACCATGGCTAACAACATTCGTCTCAGCCGCTCAGGCTGCTCATGTCCATCGGATTGACTTGCTTTAAAGCCATGCAGCTTTTCCAAGCCCATAACCATATGCAGAACTTCGTCAGAAAATTCATCTTGAATGCGCTTGTGAAACTCAGTGGAGCGAAGACGAATGTCGCTGAGCAAACATACAATAATCGTCGTCTCATCAGCACTTAACAAACTAAGCAAGATGGCGACATCCAGACTGCTTGGCATGTCAGAAACCACATCTTGAGCATCCCAAACATACAAACATGCCTTTTCAAGCAAGGCAGAGCTTTGGTTCAGATGCGCTGAATTCGTCATGAGCATGTCGATATACGCTGAAACAGAGTATATCGATGTAATATTTTGCTGTTGCTTTGTATTCTTCATAACAATGAATTGATTAGCTCTACCTATCGATAATTAGATTCTCGTCACTCTACTTGCACATCATATATAGTAACATATTTAAAAAAAGGAGCAGATGCCGTCTTAGAAATAAAAGAATACACTTTCCCCGATTTCCTGATACTTAAATCTAAGAGTAAATAGGTGACGAATGTATGATTGCAAGACTTGACCCCACCCCCCCGTTTTATGCCCAAGTGTTTGCACAAAATCATCTGAGCCACAGGGCAGTCCCTTTTCAACATGGCTACGCAACACTTTTAACTTATTTTTCTCTTCTTCAGTCTTAAGCCAATCAGACCAGTCGTCAACTGAAACAAGTTTGTTCATCCAGCTATTCTTTTGGCTAAGTACATGATCTTCTTGCAAACCACAATGTGCAGCAGCACTAGACCAGCGATATTCCTCAGCCTTATCAACCATTTTTGCTCGCACAGGATTACGTTCAACATACCGGATTGCCAACCAAAGGTATGCTTCATCCAATGGTGAAGAGAAAAACCGTCCTTGCCACAGATGTCCTTTCCAACCCTGTGCCCGATTCACTCTTTGGGCATAGCGCATATGTAACGGTTTTAGGACCTTTTGCAACCCCTCAGGTGTGTGAGGTACTGCAACCAGATGAACATGATTTGTCATCAAGCAATAAGCCAAGATTTCAACATCATGCTGCTCACAATACAATCGCAACCATTCAAGGTATGTCAGCCGGTCTTTGTCATCAAAAAACACATCTTCACGCCTATTGCCCCACTGTGTCATATGGTGGGAAAACCCTGCAACCTAGTAGGCTAGAGTGTTGTTAATTAAAGGGTAGTGAGCCTACCCCTTTATTTATCTTTGAGGTGATGAGAGACATTAAAAGTACTAAAATACCCCATGACAGTACCACTACCTCCTGTAACTCAGGAGTGAATTGGCCAATTAAGGCCAATAGTAATGATGTCGTTTGATATATAATCACAACATATAAGTACCAAGGATATTGGCTTCTGATAGCAGCAAACCATTTCCAGATTCTAAATATTTCCGCACAAACCAGAAACATAATAATAGCTGCTATAAACATGCCCTGAAATAGAAATATAGCTGGCAGCATTAAAACTACATTAGCTAGCACCTCTTCATATTTTTTATTTTTCATTACTCCTACCGTGACATATTGGTTACAACTGGAGCTATTTGTCCAGCTATATCTGCAACTGCGTGAGGTATGACTGGAAGCGCTACTGCTCCAATGGTTATTAGAGATGGGTCAACAATGGCACTCATCACGTTAAGAGTTACTGTTGCGGTCACCGCTACAGCACCTCCTAGCGCTGCTACTGGCATGGTAGCAATTGATGCCGCCGTGGATTTTTGGGGTCAAGTCTTGCAATCATACATTTCTATCTCCTTTCTCACTCTTATCGTTTCCCACAATAAAAAAGGCTGCTGCCTCGAAGAAGCAACAGCCTTAAACTTTCAATCATTTTTTTGTAAAATGTTTAATCAGCCACACTTGCTATCGCCGCATTCGAGGCAGCAGTTGCAGTTGTCGAGGCGAACAACGGCCATGGCGCTGCATTTGTCGCATTGGCTGCCTTTGGCAATGCCTTCAGCGCCTAATTTCTCTTCTGCTTCAACCCGTTTGGCTTCTAGCTCAGCCGTTTGTAGCCTGCCTTCCATCATACCAATCGAAACCAAATGTTGCTGAATCACTTCACCAATTTCAGCGACGATTGAAGGCATATATTTGCCGCCTTTTTTGTAGTAACCACCACGTGGATCAAACACTGCTTTAAGCTCTTCCACCAAAAACGTAATGTCGCCGCCTTTGCGGAAAATTGCTGAAATAATGCGTGTTAACGTCACAATCCACATGAAATGTTCCATGTTTTTGGTGTTGATAAACACTTCAAATGGGCGACGGTGTTCACTGTCTTGCCCTTGATTAACCATCACATCATTAATGGTGATATACATAGCATGTTCTGAATGTGGTGTTTTGATTTTGTATGTATTGCCCACCAACACTTCATCGCGCTCAAGCAATGGTGCAATAGATGCCACCTTACTTTCTGCTTTTACCGCATCTTTATCTTCAGGTTTTGCCACTTCATACGCAGTAATCTTTTTCTCGATTTTAATTGCCATGTTTTCCTCCGCGTTCGGCCAATAATTGTTGGTGTCTCGCCATGTTTATTTGCATCGCGTTTGGTTGCATGCTTTGCATGAACCCCGGGCGGTGCCACCGGTGCCTATGGGTGGTTTCCCCTTTGGATGGCTTGTTATCTGATAACGAAGCCATCACCCATAAATTAATAGGCGGAAACTTAAATTCCGCCCAGCTAATGCTAAGCCCAGTTGTAAGCTTAGAACTTGCCATAATAACCTTCTTTGAGCGCATCAAAGAGGTTTGCTGCTGAGTGCATTTCACCATCATATTCAATTTCTTCATTGCCTTTGGCTTCAACAATCGTGCCATCATCAAGGGTGAATTTGTAAGTGGTGTTTTCCAAATCTTCTTCTTTCACCAACACCCCTTGAAAAACCTCAGGGTTAAAGCGGAATGTGGTGCAACCTTTCAAACCTTTATCAAAGGCATACATATAAATATCTTTAAATTTATCATATGGAAAATCGGTAGGCACATTGGCTGTTTTTGAGATAGACGAGTCAACCCATTTTTGTGCTGCCGCCTGGATATCTACGTGCTGGGTTGGGGTGACAGCATCTGATGAGATGAAATAATCAGGAAGCTTGCTGCCTTCTTCTTGTGAAAACGGCATCGCATCTGGATTAATCAGCTCACGGTACGATAATAATTCATAAGAAAACACATCAACTTTTTCTTTCGATTTTTTGCCTTCACGAATCACATTACGTGCATAATGATGGGCAAATGATGGCTCAATGCCATTGGATGCGTTGTTTGCCAATGACAAAGAAATGGTCCCTGTGGGTGCAATCGACGAATGGTGCGTAAAACGGCAACCTGTTGTTTCCAAAGCATCCAACAAAGCCTGATCGCCAGACTCAACAAATTTCTGCATATAATTTGAGTATTTTGCCCATAAAATGCGGCCTTTAATCTTATCCCCAACCTTAATGCCATCTTTTGCCAACTGCGGGCGCTTCCGAATCATATCACCTGTAACCTTGAAATCTTGATCCATAATTGGAGCCGCGCCTTTCTCTTCTGCCAATTGTAAACCAACTTCAAAGCCTGTTTTTGCCATTTCATAAGCAACTTTTTCAGTGATTTCTAAAGAAACTTCTGAGCCATACGTCTCTTGCAGCATGGCCAAAGCCGAGCCTAAACCAAGGAAACCCATGCCATGACGGCGTTTTGCATAAAGCTCTTCTTGTTGTTTATCCAAGGGAAGACCATTAATTTCAACCACATTATCCAACATGCGAGTGAACACAGAAACCACTTCACGGTATGCATCCCAATCAAAATATGCGTTTTCAGTAAATGGTTCACGGATGAACTTCGTTAAATTCACCGAACCCAAAAGGCAGGCACCATAAGGTGGCAGCGGCTGTTCACCACATGGGTTTGTGGCGCGAATATCTTCGCAAAACCAGTTGTTATTCAAATCATTTACTTCATCAATCAAAATAAAACCTGGCTCAGCATAATCGTAGGTGGATGACATAATCACATCCCACAAACGCTGTGCTTTAATGGTTTTATAAATACGACATGCCGTTAGACCGCGGTCATCTTGCTTGGCATTTTTAGGCGGGTTGCTCACATGTTTAAATACAATGCTCACAGCTTCATCTTCAAGTTCAGATGGTGTTGCAGGAAAAACCAAGTCCCAGTCTGCATCGGTTTTTACAGCGTCCATAAAATCGCGTGTAATCAAGCACGATAAATTGAACTGGCGTAAACGCCCATCTTCACGTTTGGCTTTGATAAAATCTGCAACATCAGGATGCGAAATATCAAATGTGCCCATTTGTGCGCCTCGACGACCACCAGCAGATGAAACGGTGAAACACATTTTGTCATAGATATCCATGAACGAAAGCGGGCCAGAAGTATAAGCGCCAGCGCCAGAAACATATGCACCTTTAGGGCGCAATGTTGAAAATTCATAACCAATACCACAGCCAGCTTTGAGTGTTAGGCCGGCTTCTTTAACCATGGATAAAATACCATCCATCGAATCAGGAATCACGCCTGATACTGTGCAGTTGATGGTTGAAGTTGCTGGTTTATGATCGCGAGCACCTGCATTGGACATAATGCGCCCTGCTGGAATAGCGCCGTTTGCCAAAGCCCATGTAAAACGGTTGCGCCAAAATTCGCGTTTGTCTTCGTCTTCAACCTCAGCCAAAGCTTCAGCAACGCGTGCATATGTATCAGCAATATTTTGATCTACAGCCATACCATCTTTATCTTTTAAACGGTATTTTTTATCCCAAATATCTTCGCTGGCCGCTTGTAGCGTAATTTCTGCGCCAGCCATTGCGCCAGAGCTAATAGGTTGTGAAACTTTCTGGTGCTTTAGGCTCATAAGACCGCCTCCCCTGTGTAAAACATGAATTTTAAATGAAAAATACTTCATCATTTCGAAAATTATGCGCCACTATATCTTGGGGTCAATCATAACACAAGGCACTATGTGTTGTGTTATACTCCAATTATTACCCACAACTTATCCACAGTCTTTTGTGTATAACTCATATATTTTTTCTAACCATTTGAAATTGCTACACTTACTTTAGCTCTGAACAAACAGGCGCAGAAAAAGCTTTTTCTAAGCATATTTCATGGCCTACTGACAAACATTTCAATTGTTCTCGTGAAATTTGTATAAAATTTCGTATCATACGCCTATCTTATTTTTAACTGACGTAGCAATACGATCTAGGAGAGTGATAAAGTGTCTGCATCCCATCTAACAGATGATCTTCGTATTACAGGGCTTCGCGAAGTAAGTTCACCATTAGAAATTCATTCAGAATTTCCAATCTCTGATGTCGCCGCAGAAACTATTTTTGAAACTCGCCAGGCCATTCATCGCATTTTACACGGCGAAGACGATAGGTTGTTGGTAATTGTTGGGCCTTGTTCTATCCATGATACCAAAGCGGCACTTGAATATGCCGCTCTCGTGCAACAGGCACGGTCAACCTATGCTAATGATTTATTGATTGTAATGCGTGTATACTTTGAAAAGCCACGTACGACAGTGGGCTGGAAAGGTTTGATTAACGACCCCCATTTAGATGGTTCCTTTGCCATTAATGATGGTATTCGCAAAGCGCGTGGTTTGTTACTTGATATCAATAATATGGGTGTGCCAGCAGGCACTGAATTTTTGGATTTAATTTCACCGCAATATGTTGCTGATTTGGTTAGCTGGGGAGCCATTGGTGCACGCACTACTGAAAGCCAAGGTCACCGTGAACTTGCTTCGGGATTATCTTGCCCTGTTGGCTTCAAAAACAGCACCAACGGCGGTTTTGGCATTGCTATTGATGCCATTGGTGCAGCTTCTCACCCCCACCATTTCTTATCACTAACCAAAGAAGGAAAATCTGCGATTTTCTCAACAAGTGGCAATGAAGACTGCCATATTATTTTGCGTGGCGGCGATAAAGGCACCAATTTTGATGCGAAAAGTGTTGCTGACGCAACAGAGAAGCTCGAAAAGGCAAATATTCAATCTGGCGTCATGATTGATTTCAGCCATGCCAACAGCAGCAAACAACATGCGCGCCAAATTTTGGTGGGTGAAGATGTTGCACATCAAATTGCCACAGGTAACCACAGTATCAATGGCGTGATGATTGAAAGCCATTTGAATGAAGGTCGCCAAAATTATGATGCCAACGAAACACTTAATTACGGCGTCAGCATCACTGATGCTTGTATCAACTGGGCAGACACCGAACCACTGCTGAATTCGCTGGCACAAGCCGTGAAATCGCGTCGAAATCAATCATGAACGAATCACTGAGCACCCTTCAAGCTGTTGTTTTAGCGTTTATCCAAGGGTTAACTGAGTTTTTGCCCATCTCTTCATCAGGGCATTTGGCCATGGTGCCGCTATTATCAACTTGGCCTGATCAAGGGTTGGCTTTTGATTGTGTCGTGCATTTGGGCACACTGACTGCTGTGGTTTATTATTTCCGCAGCGATTTGGCAAAAATGATATTTGGTTTCGGCGAAACCATCCAAAAACGCTCATGGTCAGCCAATCGTGATGGGCAAATGGCATGGATGATTGGCTTTGCAACTATCCCTGTTGGCATTGCTGGTTTGGCCTTTAAAGATTTGATTGAAAATGATTTACGAACCATTGAAACCATTGGCATTTCGTCCATTGTGTTTGGTTTGTTATTGCTTGCATCAGATAAGCTGGGCAAACGCACCCGCACCGAAAGCGCATGGGGCATCAAAGATGTGATGATTGTCGGTTTTGCCCAAGCCATTGCCTTGATTCCAGGCACTTCTCGCTCAGGCATTACCATGACAGCCGCTTTATTTTTAGGCTATACACGCGAAGCTGCCGCACGCTTCTCATTTTTGCTTTCCATTCCTGTTATTTTTCTTGCCGGTGGTTTAAAAGTGAAAGACTGGATTGAAAGCCCCGACCAAATCGCAAGTTTAAATGAACTCATCATTGGTTATGTCGTCTCTGCAATTGCAGCTTATGTCTGTATTCATTATTTCCTTAAATTTTTAGACCGCGTTGGCATGGGGCCATTTGTGATTTACCGCGTTATTCTTGGTGCCGTATTACTTTGGATGGTTTGGTAAAATGCTAGCGCCGCATATTGATCCCGTAGCCCTACAGTTGGGGCCAATTGCCATTCATTGGTATGGTTTGATGTATGTATTGGCATTTATGTCTGCGTGGAAGCTTGTTCAAATTCAACTCAAAGAAATGCAACTTTGGGGCACGGTTGTTTCCCCTGAAAAATATGAAAATCTATTTACTTGGCTGATTCTTGGTGTGATTTTGGGTGGCCGTCTGGGTTATGTTTTATTTTATAACCCTTCTTATTATATCGAACATCCCATTGAAGTGTTTTATGTTTGGAATGGTGGTATGTCCTTTCATGGCGGGTTTCTTGGTTCTGTGGTTATGGGTTGGCTCTTTTGTAGACGTAATGACTTACCTTATCTCACCATGCTGGATCGATTTGCTATCGTTGCACCACTTGGCCTAGCTTTTGGTCGCGCTGGCAACTTTATCAACGGCGAGCTTTGGGGCCGTGTTGTCACCAACCCTGAAAGTGTGCCTTGGGCAATGATTTTCCCTGGTGCAGGGCCTTATCCGCGCCACCCTAGCCAGCTTTATGAATTGGCGCTTGAAGGCCTGCTTTTGTTTGCCATTTTGTGGTTCACACGCAAGAAAAAATGGGCAGATGGCACACGCATTTCCATCTTTTTGTTGGGTTATGCACTTGCTCGTATCTTCTGTGAAAACTTTCGCCAACCTGATGAACAATTGGGCTTCCTTTTTGCGCATATCACCATGGGCATGTTGCTCTCATCGGCGATGTTGATTGCAGGTCTTTTTGGATTCATCTGGCTAAACCGTAAACGTTAAACCCATGGCCTTTTGGATTGATAGCCACTGCCACCTTGATGATATCAAATTTAACCATGATTTACCTGAAGTATTAACACGCGCAAACCAGCAAGGTGTACAACAATTTATTGTAGCAGGTGTTGGTTTTCAGCAATGGCCAGAGCAGCAGCGGATCAAAACCTTATACCCCAACATTTTTAATGCTTATGGCATTCACCCTTGGTTTTGCGATTTGCATCAAGATGCACACTTGGAGCAGCTTGATGCTTTATTAAGCGATAGCGATACAAATAATACCGTGGCAGTAGGTGAGTGTGGCTTAGATTTGATGCCCAATCGCCCTGATATGGATAAACAATTATGGTGGTTTCAAGCACAACTCACCCTCGCCAAGAAAAATGATTTGCCACTCATCATTCATAGCGTCAAAGCCAGTGATATGGTTGTTCAACAACTGAAAAAATACCCCGAATCACGCGGTGTGATTCATGGTTTCTCTGGCAGTTTGCAACAAGCCAATAGCTTTATCAATTTAGGCTTTTTAATCGGCATAGGCACACGTTTGATACAAGCAAACACCACCAAAACACAAGGTTTACTAACAAATCTACCGCTTACATCTATCTTACTTGAAACCGATGCCCCCGATGGCTTGGGTAAAGATGCGCGCAATGAACCAGCCCATTTGATTCAAGTTGCCAACGCCATGGCAAAACTTCGCAATCAAGATTCAGAGGCTATACTTGCTGCTTGCAGCAAAAATGCCCAGGAGTTGTTCCAGTTATGAGCCCTACAAACAATATTCTTCACGAGCGCACCCATATCCTGCTTGGCAAAACAGGCTTAGAAACTCTGATGAATAAACATGTTATGATTGTAGGTCTTGGTGGTGTGGGCGGTGCGGCCACTGAAGCCATTGCGCGCATTGGTATTGGTAAAATTACGCTTATCGACCATGATATTGTTGGCCTCTCCAACCTCAATCGCCAATTGATTGCCTTACAATCAAATATTGGTGATAAAAAAACCGCCATTGCTGCTGAGCGCATTGCCAATATCAATCCCGACACCACCGTAAACATCCATGATGATTTTATTCACCCTGAAAATGTTGCTGAGTTGCTCTCATTTTATAAGCCTGATTATGTTTTGGATTGTATTGATTCGGTTGTGTGTAAAGCCGCTCTAGTTTTTGCCTGCCAACAAGCAGACATTCCCGTGGTCACAAGTTTGGGGGCTGGTGGTCGCACCGATGTAACAAAAACAGAAGTCACCACACTCAAAAAAACACACACCTGCGGCCTAGCACGTGCCTTACGCGGCCATTTACGCAAATTGGGTGGTAATCTCAACTATCCCGTGGTCTTTTCATCAGAGCCCGCCATCAATGCCTTGCCACATGAACCTATCCCCAACGAACCCGATGCCCGCCCTCGCGCTACCAATGGTACCATTTCTTATCTACCCAATATCTTTGGTTTTATGACAGCAGGTTATGCCATTCAGCAGATGTTGCTAAAACTTAACAAAGAAAGCTGATTTCATTCATCTTGCGTTAATAGCCAACAATTTACTTGCCTCTAACCCTTTAAATATAAAGCGATTCTACCTTTTATTTGATCACGAACAGCTCGAAACTCATCCATAATTTCTTCTTCTGAACCTCTTGCTTTGGCAGGGTCTTCAAAAGGCCAATGTTGTTTTTCACATGTCACGGGAACTGTTGGACAAGTCTCATCGGCATTGCCACAAACAGTAATCAATAAATCAAGTTGCTTGAGTATTTCAGGGGCTAGTGCTTCTGATTCTTGCGCTGAAATATCAACACCTGCTTCTGACATCACTTGAATCGCTCGTGGGTTTTTACCATGGGCAACAATGCCTGCGGAAAAGACTTCAAAATTTTCACCACCCAAAAATTTAAGCCAACCTTCAGCCATTTGTGAGCGACAGGAATTACCCGTACATAAAAATAAAACCCGTTTCTTCATGATTTTTCTCTTTCATACCAAGATTTACTACCATTCACAATCGCCACCACCGAAAGCATCACCGGTACTTCCACCAGCACACCAACAACCGTGGCAAGAGCTGCTCCTGATGTAAAACCAAACAAAGCAATCGCTGTCGCAACTGCCAACTCAAAAAAGTTTGAAGCACCAATCAATGCCGAAGGCCCTGCAACAGCGTGGGCAACACCAAGTTTTTTGTTAAGCCCATATGCCATTGCTGATGTAAAATATACTTGAATAATAATAGGAACGGCTAACAATCCAATAAGCATGGGATGCGCCATGATTTGTTCGCCTTGAAAACCAAACAGCAACACAATCATCAGTAATAATGCACCCATAGAAAATGGTTCTAAACGCTGCAATACTAGGTCTAATGTGCCTAGCTTAACCAAAATATGTCGCCAAAAGTATGCAAACACAACAGGCACAACAATGTATAACAGCACCGATAAAAACAAGGTGTCCCAAGGTACGCTAATGGATGCAACACCAAGCAATAAAGCCACAATCGGTGCAAAGGCAAACACCATAATCACGTCATTTAAAGCCACTTGTGATAACGTAAATTGTGCATCACCACCAACCAACTTGGACCAAACAAATACCATAGCAGTGCAAGGCGCTGCGGCAAGGATAATGAGCCCTGCATAATAAGAATCAATCTGGCTGGGATCTAAAGCATCAAAAAATACAATATACAGAAAAAACCATGCTAACAATGCCATTGAAAAGGGCTTGATGAGCCAGTTAATGCCAAGGGTAACCATGATGCCTCGACGATGTTGCCATACTTCATGTAAGGCTGAGTAATCAATGTTCAGTAACATGGGCAAAATCATAACCCATATCAATAGTGCTACGGGTAAATTGATGTTCGCTAATTCGAGGTTCCCAACCCACTGAAACGATGGCGAAAAATAGTTTCCCAGTGTAATACCTGCAACAATTGCAAGAAACACCCATAACGTTAGATAACGGGCAAACAGCCCTATCGCTTTATTTTCATTGATATTTGCACTATTTGTTTTCACTTGTTCAACCATATACACTCCCTGTTAGCGAGGGAACATATCTATAAATCTACATGTGTCAATAAATAGAATTTATGCGGCTAAAACCTTTTTCAAAGCGTTAGCATCTTGCTCTAAAGTGTCGCTTTGAGTGCATTGAAGCAAACCTGCTAAAGGCAGAGATAAATCACCAGTTAAGCGGTAATACATCCACTTTCCTTCACGGCGTGTGTCCACAAGACCAGCATGGCGCAAAATACCTAAATGGCGAGAAATTGTACTTTGTGGGATTTGAAGTGCATCCACCAAGTGGCAAACACATACTTCATCGTGCAAGCTTAAAAGCTCGAAAAGCCGCAGGCGAACTGGGTCGCCTACAGCTTTGAAAACTGTTACCAGTGCGTCCAAATCAGCCTTGAAAACTAAAAATTCTGCTAAAAATTTTGTGCCCTAAAAGTTTATGAATCACTGTCATACCAATATGTGCAATAAGATAAGCCCACAGCAGCCCACCCAAACCTTCATGCAGCTCTTTGGCTTCATGCACCAAACCGAGCATCTGCCCTGAATCTTCCATACCATACAGCATCACAGCGCCAGTAAAACCCATGGCCAACACCAGCAGTAAACCTAGACCATGCACAGCACCTGCAAGATAACTTTCATGGCTAGGATCAGCGATTTTACCTTTAAACCAGCCCGGAACATCATTTATGATCTGCTGCTTTAAACCTGCGCGAGCTTGAGCCGAAAAATACGGATACAAACGTGCCCAGCTCAAATCTTTACTGATAAAAACCCAAACAAAATGACTCACAATCACCACGAGTAAAATCATGCCAACCCACTCATGCATATCAAAAAAGAAAACCTGCATATCATCACGAATACGCCCAGGTTTAGGTCGCTTCATGAATTCTTCACTCAAAAGCTGCAACGGAATCAGTAGCGCAAAACCCCAGTGTAACAAACGTGTAACTTTGTCATAAACCATAGTTATTTACCTGCCAATTGATTCATGCGTAAACGCAAAGCATTGAGTTTGATAAAACCATCGGCATCTTGTTGGTCATAAGCGCCTTCATCATCTTCAAAGGTACATAAACGCTCATCAAACAATGAATTATCCGACTTGCGACCAAGCACCATCACATTGCCTTTGTATAGTTTCAGGCGAACCGTGCCATTCACTGTGGCTTGTGATGCATCAATGGCTGTTTGCAGCATACGTGTTTCTGGAGCAAACCAATAACCATTATAAATCAACTTGGCATAACGCGGCATCAATTCATCTTTGAGATGCGCAGCTTCCCTATCCACCGTAATCGATTCAATCGCCCGGTGTCCTTTAAGCATAATCGTGCCACCTGGTGTTTCATAACAACCACGTGATTTCATGCCCACATAACGGTTCTCAACAATATCAATCCGGCCAATACCATGTTTATTGCCCAAACGGTTAAGCTCCCGAAGCACTGCTGCTGGAGTCATGCTCACACCATTCACGGCAATAATATCGCCACCTTGGTATGTAAGTTCGATTTCTTCGGCTTGATCAGGCGCATTTTCAGGCGAGACAGACCAGCGCCACATGTCTTCACCCGGTGCTACCCATGGGTCTTCCAAATCATAGCCTTCATAAGAAATATGTAATAAATTAGCATCCATAGAATATGGTGATTTTGATGTTTCACGTTTACGCTCGACCGTGATGCCATGTTTCTCAGCATACGCCAACATTTGCTCGCGTGATTTCAAATTCCATTCACGCCAAGGCGCAATCACTTGTACATCGGGTTTTAGTGCGTAAAAACCAAGTTCAAACCGAACCTGATCATTGCCTTTGCCCGTTGCGCCATGAGATACTGCATCGGCACCTTCAATTTTGGCAATTTCAATCATACGTTTAGAAATCAACGGGCGAGCAATGGAAGTGCCTAATAAATATTCGCCTTCATAAATCGCATTGGCGCGAAACATCGGAAATACAAAATCAGACACATATTCTTCAGTTAAATCATCAATATAAACCGCTGACGCGCCACAAGCTTTGGCCTTAATGCGAGCCTCTTCAACTTCTTCACCTTGACCAATATCGGCGGTGAACGTGACCACTTCACAATTGTAAGTGTCTTGTAGCCACTTAAGAATAATGGAGGTATCTAACCCTCCTGAATAAGCCAATACAACTTTATTTACAGACATAATTCGCCCCTGAAAAATGGTTAAAATGTGTAGAAAAAACGCAATCTAACGCTTTTACACTAAACAGCTATCTTCTTTATCTAAAATCAGTTTTGCTGTTAAACAATCATCTTTTATTTGCTGACCTAGGTCATCGGCACTGATAAACGCTCTGTCTTCTCGGATGCGTTCAACAAAGTGCACTTTCACCCGCTTACCATACAAATCTTCTGTTGTGTCCAGAAGATGAACCTCAAGCAATAAGGTTCTGCCATCAAATGTTGGGCGATAACCCAAATACGCCGCCGATTTCACTCGTTTATCATCAAAAGTTGCCCATGCTGCATAAATGCCCACAGGTGGGTGAGTTAAATCTTTGACTTGAATATTTGCTGTAGGAAATCCCATTTCACGGCCACGTTTATCCCCATGCCCGACTCGCCCAGAAATTGAATAACGTCGCCCTAACAGCCTTTGCACCAACCGAAAATCAGCCGCCTCAATCGCAGAACGCACTCGGCTTGAAGAAACTACTCCGCCTATCATTGCAAAAGCAGAAGCCTCGCTTACCGTAAACCCGCGCAAATCGCCCAACTTGCGCATCATATTTGCTTGGCCTTGCCTATCTTTACCGAAGGCAAAATCATAACCCACATGAATGTGCTTAAACTTTAAACAGGTGTAAATGGTATCAATAAAATCTGCTGCGCTCATTGAGGCAAGCTTTTCATCAAAACGCAACAGCAGCACCGCATCCACGCCTGCTTGTTGTAAATCTTGCAAACGCTCGTGTAAATGCGACAACCGACGCGGCGCTTCTTTAGGGTATAAAAATGCGCGAGGGTGCGGCTCAAAGGTAATCACCACAGATTTCATGGCTTCTCCATTAGCGCTGTGTAGTGCTGATGCATGCCCATTCAATTCTGCCAAAACCTGCTGATGACCCATATGCACACCATCAAAATTACCTATGGTGATTGCGCAACCATCAAGAGCTGCATCTTTGGCGGCATTAAAAGTTCGTAGAATTTGCATCGCACTAGCTTAAAAAATGATGCTAGCACTGTCGAGAAAACTCTACTATATTGTGTTTGTGAAGAAGGTCTTCGCACATAATAAAGGAGCCGTTAAATTAGAACTTGCTAATATAATAATTTTACCTAAGCTTCGCATATTCACATCACTTCAAGGAGAGATAAAGTGTTTCCTAATATCTTCATTCATCGCACGCTACTCGCCGCACTTGCCTTAACCATACCCTACATGAGTGCCGCCGCTGAAATCACATCTCTTAAAGACAGTGTCTCATTTGCAATCCAAAATAACCGCTTATTGTCTGCTGCAGCTGGGCAAGTCAGCGCTGCACAAGCACAAACTGACCTCGCAACCGCCCAGCTTTTGCCTAGCTTAGATATATCCACAGGCTTCATCCGCACCAACTCACCACTCAACAGCTTTGGAACCAAACTGCAACAACAACGTATTACGCAAGCAGACTTTGATGCCAACAAACTGAATAACCCTTCATATATTAACAATTATCAGTCTCGTTTGGGGCTAAACATGCCTTTATTTTCAGGTGGTGCCATATGGGCCGCGCGAAAAAGCGCCCAATATCACGCCAAAGCAAGTGAACTAAATTTTGAGTTCCGCAAACAACAATTGATTTATCAAACCATTGCAGCTTATGTCTTATCTCGGCAAAGCTTGGCACAAATGGATGCACAAAAACATGCTGTGAATGCTGCAAACAAACGCTGGCTAGATGCCAAGGCTCTCAAAAAGCGTGGGCTTTCGATTGAAAGTGATGTGATGGATGCATATGTCCACTTATTGCGCAGTAAAGTGCGACTTGATGAAACAAAAAATATGTATGCCAACAGTCTTGAGTCTTTACGCTGGATTTTAGGCATGAACGCAGATACCACACTTGATACCCAAGCTGAACCAAACATTCACTTTTCGCCTAGCAGTCTAACCGATTTACTTGATCAAGCGAGCATCCGTCGCACAGATTTTCTAGCATTGCAAAGCGAACTATCTGCTGCTGATTCTGCACAAGACCAAGCTAAGTCAGGCTATTACCCACATGTGAATCTCATGGCAGCACAAGAGTGGAACAACCCAACATTCGGCTTAAAAAACAGCAATGCCATGGTTGGTGTTCAAGTCACCATGAATATTTTCTCAGGCGCTGCAGACCTTGCCAAGTCACGTGCTGCAGAAGCACAACGGGTCACATTAAGTCTACAGCTTGAAGATAAACACCAGTTCATTAGCAATGAAATTAAACAAGCTTGGCGCAGCGTTCATACCGCAAAAAAACGTCTGCAAAGTGAGGTTGAAGCGCTCAAACAAACCGAAGAGTCACTTCGTATCAAAGCGCTACGCCATCACCAAGGGCTAGAAAAAACATCCGACCTGCTCGATGCTCAAGTGCGCGCAGACGCATCAAAAGTAGCCCAGATTCGTGCTAAATATGATTATATGATTGCCAAAGCAGCACTTCTTCTTGCTTCTGGCACACTCAATGAGGAGGTGGTTCAATGAACCCAACAATGAAAAAACTCAGCCGCCGTACAATGTTCGTGGCTACAATTTGCGCAGCAGCCACCTTAATCGCTTGCGCTGATGATGAAAACATTGCACAAACAAATCAGCAAACATCTTTAGCAACAGTGTTCACAGTTAATGCGCAAGCCATACCTTCTCAATATGCAACCAGTGGCACTGTAACTTCAGATCATCGTGTCTCAATTAGCTCTCGTTTATCAGGCTACATTCGCGAAATGAATGTGCGCGAAGGCGACCAAGTGAAAACAAATCAAATTTTAGTGCACATCGACCCTGTCGATGCCAAACAAGCGCTTATTCAAGCCCAAGCTGACCTTGCTGATGCAGAGTCTGATCGTAAAAGCTATGATGAGTTGCTTAAGTCTGGGGCAGTATCCACCCAACAAGTTTCTAAAATTGAATTGCGCTATACCGTGGCAAAATCACAAGTTGAGCAAGCCCGTAATCAGCTGAGCTATGCAGAAATTCGCTCGCCTGTTGCTGGCGTAGTGGTTGAAAAACGTTTAAGCCAGGGTGATTTAGCTGCACCTGGTACACCGATTTTAACCCTTGAAGATCCAACCAGTTTATTGGTTGAAACCTATGTATCCGAACGTTTTGTCAGTCATATTCACGAAGGTGATGCTGTTGATATTGACATCCCTTCATTAAAACAAGTCTTCCAAGGTACTGTGCGTCAAGTTGTACAAGCTGCTGACCCTGTTTCTCACCAGTTTTTGGTAAAAGCTGCCTTGCCTGTTTCAACCAATATCCATCCCGGTATGTACGCACAAACTGCTTTCCATATCGGCACAAGAGAAGCCTTGCTTATTCCTCAACAAAGCATCGTTTCCCATTCAGGTTTAGATGCGACATACGTATTGGATAAAAGTGGTACCGCACAATACCGTTTAATTCGTCTTGGCTTAAAACAAGGTAATCAAGTTGAAGTGCTTGCGGGCCTTAAAAGCGGCGATGTCATCGCATATCAAGGTACGCCAACTTTAAGTAGCGGTATGATTGTACAGGTTAACGAGTAAAGCCATGCAAGATACATCAAAACCTAACGACACATCACCACAAGAAAAAAACACCTTAAATATTGCAGGCAAACTTGGGTTGTTTGCTATGAAAAGCAACCTAACGCCTATCATTAGTATACTTATTTTTGTGATTGGTTTACTGGCGCTAAGCATTACACCACGTGAAGAAAACCCTCAAATTGATGTGCCTGCAGCCAATGTCATCATTCAAATGCAAGGTGCTAGCCCCGAAGAGGTTCAAAACCTTATTGTTCGCCCTATGGAGATGGTTTTGCGCGAGATCGCAGGCATCGACCACACTTTTGGCACAGCCATGGGTTCTGTTGGTGTTGTGACTGTCGTCTTTGAAGTGGGTGCAGATAAAGAAACAAGCTTGATGAAATTGTATGATAGAATCATGCAAAACCTTGATCGCATTCCTGCTGGTGCATCCCAACCTTTGGTGAAACCTATGGATGTTGATGATGTGCCTGCGGCAGTGATTACCTTATCTTCTGCCGAGCTTGATGAGCTATCACTCAAACGTTTAGCCGAACGTGTACGTGAACAATTGGCTCCTCTTGAGGGTGTCTCTGTTGCAGACATTATCGGTGGCCTGGATCATGAAATACGTATCCAAATTGATGCCTCAAAAATGGTTGCATATGGCATTACGTTGGATCAGTTACATCAGGTCTTGCGTAGCGCCAATGCAGGTGGCCCTGTAGGCTCGCTTGTAGGCAACAATAAAGTTACTCGCATTTGGCTAGATGGTTACCTACAAAACGCACAAGAAGTTGGTACTTTAATTGTTGGCCAATGGCAAAATAAAATGATTTATCTGCGTGATATTGCAGAGATTGTTGATGGGCCAACTGAAGCCAATCAACTTCACCGCATTGCTTTTGGACCTGCTGCAACAGGAAACATACAAACAGGTGAACCAGAAACACCTGCCGTCTCCATTGCGCTGGCTAAACAACGTGGCACCAATGCAGTGTTTGTCACACAACGTATTGTAAAAAAACTTGCCGAACTTCAAGGTGATTTCATCCCAAACAATGTTCGCGTAGATATTACTCGCGACTCTGGAGAACGCGCTGATTCAGCTGTGAACTACCTTGTAGAACATTTGGGCATTGCGATTGTGTCAGTCATTATCATTTTACTTTTATTTTTAGGTTGGCGAGAAGCTGCCATTGTCACCATGAACATCCCTCTCATTTTGTTCATCGTATTGGCTATTGGCCTGCTTGCTGACCAAACTATTAACCGCATCACCCTATTTTCACTTATCCTAGCCTTAGGTTTGTTGGTGGATGATGCCATCGTGGTCATTGAAAATATCCATAGGCATTTACACAAAGGCGTGAATAGTTTATCTGAAAAAGCTGCGTTGATTATTAAGGCAACCAATGAAACAGGTAAACCCACTATTGTTGCTACCATTGCTGTGATTTTAGCCTTTATTCCTATGGCTTTTGTGACTGGTATGATGGGGCCATACATGGGGCCAATTCCTTTTAATGCACCTCTCGCCATGGCTGCGTCACTAATCATCGCTTATGCATTCACACCTTGGATTGCACAACGTTGGTTACCACACAAAATGGCAACACCAACCATGGAAGAGCAAGATAGTGACCCCAAAGATTGGGTGCATAAAACTTATATGCGCATGGCAATACCACTCGTTGAAAGTAAAAAAATTCGGCTTATTTTTTGGTTAGTTATCGCTGTGTTGTTCATTGGTTCTATGTTACAACCAGCTTGGCAGTTTATTCGCCCTGCTGGCATCAATGGTCCATTAACACCTGGTGCTGTCGAGCTTAAAATGCTGCCCAAAGGCAACCAAAACACATTTAATATCACACTCGACCTCCCTGAAGGTTCCACATTAGAAGAAACCGACCGACTGGCTCGTGAAATTGGTGTTGTGCTTCGCAAACACCAGATGGTAAAAGACTATGAAACCTTTATTGGCCGTGGTGGACCTATTGATTTTAATGGTATTTTGCGCGGTGCTGCATTGTTTCGTGAAGCACCGCATTTGGGCGAAATTCGTGTGAACCTCAAAAATAAACATGAGCGCTCTATTCGTTCAGGTGCAATTGTTTTAGAGCTTCGCGAAATGTTAGCACCAATTTTTGCGGCAAATCCTCTCGCCTCCATTAAATTGGTAGAAGACCCGCCAGGCCCGCCAGTGCGCGCAACTTTGTTGGCTGAAATTTATGGGCCTGACTATAATGAACAACGTCTCATTGCAGACAAAGTACGTGATGTTTTTAGCAAAACCTATGATGTCGTTGATATTGATGATTCAGTTGGTGCAAACCAAACTCAGCTTAACATCAAGGTAAATAAGGAAAAGGCTGCACGTTTGGGCGTTGCAACCCAGCAAGTTGAAACAGTGTTGCGCGATTTCCTACAAGGTTACAACTTCGGTGCTGTTCACATTGCAGAAGAACGTCATTCAGTGAACCTACATGTTCAATTGCCACGTGCATTACGTGCCCACGCTGAGGATTTAGATCGCATTTATGTGAGTGGTGCTCAAGGCCCTGTGCCGCTATCTGCAATTGCCAGCATTGAAGAAACGATTGTAGGCAAACCGCTCTTTAGTAAGGATGGTCATTTGGTCACGTACGTGAGCGCTGAGCCAAAACAAGGTTCGCAAGTCTATTCTTTGCTCGAAATGGATAGGATCATTGATAATAGTGAAGTCTTGCCGGGTAAAACCATCACCACTGGTGGTATGCGTTTCACAGATACCGCGCCAGAAGATACCTTTGCTTATCATATGCTGTGGGATGGTGAAATGCGCTTAACGCTTGATGTGTTCCGCGATTTGGGTGCGGCATTTATCGTCGCTATGTTGCTGATTTACCTTTTGATGGTGGCGTATTATGGTCAATTTATTCTGCCTATGTTGGTGATGGCGCCAACTGCCCTCACCATGATTGGTATTTTTCCTGGCCATTGGATTACTGGTCAGCCTTTCACAGCCACTTCCATGATTGGCATGATTGCCCTTGCTGGCATTGTGGTGCGAAACTCTACGCTGTTAATCGACTTTATTCTTGATTATCGTAAACAGGGTTACGACCTAAAAACATCCGTACTTGAGGCAGGAGCAGTGCGCGCCCGCCCAATCATACTAACAGCACTAGCAGTGGTTGCAGGCACATCCATCATGATATCAGACCCTGTATTTGGCGGCTTAGGTGTATCCATGGCATTTGGTACCATTGCTGCGACAATTTTGACCCTGTTTGTCACGCCATTGATGTATTATCTTTGGCAGCGGAAAGTAGCCTAACCTAAGCCACATAATATAAAGTGCCCCTTTATCTAGGGGCCTTTATCTGTTTAATGACTTTGATTGTGTCATTTTTTATTTCCCCCACTATATTCACAATATAAATGACATAAACATGGGGATATGTACATGACTCAATATGTAATCACTTACTTGGGTGGAAATCCACCAGCCACACCTGAAGAAGGCAAACAACATTTCACCGAATACCAAACATGGTTGGCCTCTCTAGGCACAGCAGCAGTTAGCCCTATGAATCCTTTTAAAAACACCAATACCATCAACGCTGATGGCACTGTAAACGCAGGAAGCACAACAAACATGTCTGGTTACACCATCATTGAGGCAGGTTCGATGGAGGCTGCCTTAGAAATGGCAAAAACGTGCCCATTTCTTAGTATTGGCGGCTCACTTGAAGTGTCAGAATTAATGCAAATGCCAGGCTAACAAGAAAATGACTAATTAGGCTTATAGTATTTTTTTACATAGTTTGTGTCACTGGTGGGGTATAAAAATGCGCAAGATAAGACTTGTTCAACTATTATTAACGCAATAGATACACCTACAGAACTCAATGTTTAGCTTTGGGCGCATAACTATGGACTCAGTTCTTATGCTAAAACCAGCGCAGGTTATAATGCGGTTGTAAATTGGGGCAGTTTATCTGGCACAAGGGGTCAAAATTTAATAGCGGTAGATCCACAAAGAAATATCAACAATTTCAAGCGAAACTGGTGGACCTGTCGTTTAACCAAATTTGCATAGGAAGTAATCTAGCGAAGTTTAAGCTTATCTACAGCACTACTCTGTTACCGTTGATTTCAGACTAGAAACCACCGAGAGAAAAAAGTGGTTGAAAAGAACCTCCAAGAAAGTTCCTGACTTTATTAGATTTTTTTAATTTTACGCGTCACACACCTCCATAACCTGAACACTTAGTACGGTTGCATGACAGGCATAGCCGAAACTCTTATGCTCCGTACCCATATGGGTCAACGGGCAACAATCAAACAATATGAATAATTTTTTATCGCGTATAAAATCGCGTTTGGCACAACGCGAAGATTCAGAGCATGTGCAAGCAACCATACGCATTTTACTTACAACTGTGTTCCTCACAACCTTTTATGCACTTAATCAGCCCATCATTTTTCTTTTAACCCAAGCTTATATCATGATATCTATCTTTATATTTACATGGGTTTTTCTTTTCCCAGCCCCATCTCACATAAGAAAAGTCATTGGTATTATTGGCGATATTGGGATGGCCTCAGCTATATTATACTTGGCGGGAGAAGCTGGTATTTTATCCCTCTTTGTTTATCTTTGGGTGATTGTCGGCAACGGCTTTCGGTACGGTGTTAAATACTTAAGAATAGCAACTGTCACCTCCCTCATTGGAGCCACTTTAGCATTGGGGTTGGGCTTACATTGGTCACAGCACCCTTGGGCTGCTTTTGTCATACTATTAATCTTGACTGTTCTTCCGCTATACATGATAAATTTGTTAAAACAATTACATTTAGCCCTTGATAAAGCCAAGCAAGCTAGTCGGGCTAAATCTCAGTTTTTAGCCAATATGAGCCATGAATTACGCACACCACTCAATGGTATCATCGCGGTGAGCGAGCTTCTTTTCCTACGCAATTTAGACACAAAAGAACGTGAGTATACCAATGTTATTCATTCATCCGGAAAAACATTACTTGCGTTGATCGAAGATATTTTAGACTTCTCAAAAATTGAAGCTGGAAAGCTGACTATCGATGAAAGTCCATTTGCCATGCTGGATGCCATTGAAGATAGCCTGCTCACATTCAAGGCACAAGCAATGAACAAGGGGATTTCACTGCAAACACACATATCCCCAGCTATTCCAGTGGCTGTGAGTGGTGATGAAATAAGTTTACGTAAAATTCTGATGAACTTTCTTAGCAATGCTGTGAAATTTACCCATGTTGGTAGCGTTGAACTTTACGCCACGCTCCTTAGTGATGATAATCAGGTAGCCAATATTCAGTTTCAAATTACTGATACTGGCATTGGCATGTCCAAGGAAGCTATGGCTGTTTATTTTGATGGCTTCACTCAAGCGGATACCAGCGTAACACGCAAGTATGGCGGCACAGGGTTGGGTACGACCATTGCCCACTCTCTTATTCTCGCGATGGGCGGAACTGTTGCCATTAAAAGTGTTGAAGACAAAGGAACTACGGTTACGCTCACTCTACCTTTCCGTAAAGCTGAACATGTGTTAATTCCACCTTCTATTATTACTCAAAAGAAAAAACTGCCCGCTTCTAGAAGCTTAAATGTCTTTGTCGCCGAAGACAATCGCGTCAACCAAATGGTAACGAGGGAGATACTCAAACTTTTGGGCCATCACGATGGTCAATAATGGCAAAAGCGCGCTTAAGGTGCTTTGTGAAGCCGCAGAAGCCCCTCATTTTGATGTTGCACTGCTTGATATCAATATGCCCATGCAATCAGGTCTTGCGGTTTTAAAGACGTTCAGAGCGCATGAATGGGGCAAAAAATGCCAGTCATTATGTTGTCGGCTGATGCCCGTTCTACAAGTATTAAAACGTGTTTGGCAGCAGGCGCAAATGTTTATCTCACCAAACCTATAGACATAAAAAAGCTGGCTCATGTTCTGGAAAGTCTTATTGACCAAACCTCTTTACCAGAAAAAAAATCGTCCTATGACTGTCCCATATCAGATATTATAAACATAGAAATACTCATTGATTTAAGAAATCTTTCTACCGCCCCTTCATTCATACGCTCACTTGTCACTGAGTACCTAGATGCCAGTGCAGCCTTGTTAGCTGAAATGGAGAAGGCCGCCACCAATGATGACCAAGCTGCTTTCCGCACCGCATCTCATACTTTAAAAGGCAGTTCAGCTGTTTTAGGTGCAACGATGATGAAAGAATTTTGCGCAGAAATCGATCACGCGATGCTGTCGAAAGAAAGCATGCAAGACTTCCTATCCAAAATAAAAACAATTTATCAACCTACCTGCACCGCGCTATTGGATTTTTCAGCACAAGAAAATTCCTGAATATATTTCTCATGGGCATAAACACATATGTTTAATGCTTCTTGTTCCTTTAGATTGGATTTTGTAAATTTTTTACTGACGTTTCAACTCTAGGTTATAGCTATTTGGATTCTGCAACCCAAATACCCTGCCATTTTTTCGGCGGATGCTTATGCAAACGCAAGCAACGCACACTCATGATACGACTGGTCTCATCATCGAATTGATCGGCGCACAAAGAAAAATGCTCAGATGCTATAAGAAAATCTCCATCGCGATACAAGTCCAGTGCTTCTGCATAAGCTGCCAATAGCGGCTCAAATTGTGTCCTTTTCTCTTTATCATCTAACAATTCATACACATGTATAGCTTCGCTTTTGCCAATCAGCACAACACTATCAATCTCACGACAAACAAAGTCGTTCTTCACAAGTTCAAACGTACGCTGTCCTATCATGCGGTTTGTGCCATATTGTTTGTTTAATGATTCCAAACGCGCTGCAGCATTACCTGAATCACCCATGAACGTGTAGTGCAGGCGTTGCAGCGAACCAACATTGCCAACGACCATTTCCCCTGTATTGATACCAATACGTACGTGTAATTGATACCCACCTTCATCAAAATGTTCGCGAACAGAGTCCAATGCCTGCTCCATCGCCAATGCAGCCTGACAAGCGTGTAGCGCATGTTTCGAATCTGGAAGAGGCGCACCAAAGAGCTCTACCAAGCCATCGCCTGTCAATCTATCGATACAACCATGGTATTTAAATACAATCGGAGTCGCAGCATGAAAAAACATATTGATGTAACGCACAACATCATGTGGGTCTAATGCTTCTGAAAGCTTGGTGAAACCAGCAATATCAAGAAACATCACACTCATCTCACGTTTATCACCAGTAAGGCCTATTTTTTCAGGATTTTCAATCGCTTCATCAACAATGCTTGGATCAATAAACTGTGAAAAGGTATGCCGTAATTGCTGTCTTTTATACAGTGAAATAGATAAATTGACTGCCAAAAGGGCTGCAAAAGTAAATACGAGCTGCATAATCGGTAAAACAATATGCAGCCAAAGGCCCTGAAGAAATAACCAGTAACCAACATAAAACCAAAAGCCCATAAACACTAAAGTAATCAGGCCATAGCTTCTTTTAATCGCATAAGGGAACCAAAAACCATAACCAAGCCCTATCACAAGAATAATCATCAGTTCGGTCCAAAAAATACCGTCGGTGCGACTAATCAAATCATCATTCAGCAGATTAAGTGCAAGTTGGGCATGCACTTCAACACCTGGCATAATCGCCTCGTAAGGAGTGGCATGAAGGTCATGCATGCCTGATGCCGTTACACCTAAAAAGACCAGCTTGCCTTTTAATGCTTCTTTATCTGCTTTCCCTTGCAGTACATCAGAGGCACGAATCATGGGCACCGATGATTTGTCACCGTAATAATTAATCCATGCCATGCCTGATTGATCTGCACGATAATAGTGTTCGCCAAGTTTAATTTCAGTGCAATTTGAACGAATTTTTGCTGATATCGGTGCGTTGTCGTTAAATCGCTGTACTGCAGCAAGACCCAAAGAAGGTAAATAACTATGCTCGTAATGAATCAAAAGCGGCGTAAATCGTAAAATACCATCCTGATTAGGCACAAAATTAAGAAAGCCGCCAGCCGTGGATGCCGCTGCTAACTGCGGAATATTACTGCGCACGCCTTCAGCCTCAATGATACAGTGATTTTCTTCCTCATTGGTAACTTGGCTCATCGCTGTGCCAGCAATGCGAGAAAAGTCGGCATGCGGATCCCGCGCATCAAACAATTCTGGATCGCGTTTGGTATAATAAAAGTAACCTTCAACAACATTGCCTGCTTCTCGAATGGTTGCTGCCAATTTTTCATCACCATTATTTGCATGAGAAAATTGCTCAACCAGTCGTGTATCTGGTTTATTTTGTGTTTTCATCCAAGCATGCAAATCATCAACCATGCTGCGCTCACGCTCAGAAAACATCATATCTGTAGCAATCGTTTTTACTTGGTATTGGTTGTTTAGTGCCTCAATCACTTCCGCCAGCTGCCTTCGTGTCCACGGCCAAGGACCTTCTTGACGAATGCTCGCATCATCTATGCTTACAATAGCGACAGGCATGTTTTCATAGCTTATTGGCCCGCGAAGTTGGAAATAAGCATTAAGCACGCTGTTTTCAAGCTGACGAAGAACGCTTGGGTTCCAAACAAGCAACATTAATGTCATTGCGCCGATACACATCGACATCAAAAAATTTCGATTTAACAACACGTGCAAAACATTCCCCTATTCTTTTTACAAAAGGCGCTTGAGGCCTCAACTTTATAAACCCTTTTTATGATACTTGATAAGTATATGCGAACCCAGAAAAAGTAACAAAAAATATCCTTTAATATTTAAATCACTCAAAGGTGTACGGCATTGGCAAACAAAGGGTCAATATTCTGATTCCATTCCGTATGATAAAGCCTTAACCAACGATCAGCTTGCGTTTCGCCTGACTTAATCGCCTCAAACAGCGGCGAAAGATACTGTGCTTCGCAATAACCATGATCATCACAAACATCAATATTGTTTAAACCAAGTTTGGCAATATCAAGCATCATTTTGGCGAAATGATGCACATCTTTATCCAAAAATGGCGTCTTAAGCGCATCTTTTGGTACATTTCTCGCCAATTCAACCACATCAGCATGTTGCCACGACTTCACCAAATCCCATGCCTCCTGCAAAGCTTGTTCATCATAAAGCAAACCTTTCCAAAGCGCTGGCAATGCTGAAATCCAAGGCCAGTCGCCTGCATCAGCCCCACGCACTTCGATATATTGCTTCAAGCGTACTTCAGGAAAAGTCGTGCTCACATGTAGTTCCCAGTCCTCATGGGTGGGGTATTCGCCTGGTAATTGCGGCAGTTTACCCGCCAAGAAATCACGAAAAGATCCACCTGTACAATCAATATACTTGGCATCTCGCATCACAAAATACATCGGAACATCAAGCACCCATTCTGTCCACGATTCAAAACCAAAGTTATCCTCAAATACACATTTAGGTGCACCTGTTCGATATGGATCAGTATCTAACCAGCAGGCTGCACGTGTGGATAATAGCCCTGAAGGTTTTCCATCTTTAAAGGGTGATGCAGCAAACAACGCCGTGACTAAGGGTTGCAAACAATAGGCTACGCGCATTTTCTTCGCCATGTCTGCTTCATCAAGATAATCAAGGTTGGCTTGGGTCGTTGCCGTGCGTAACATCATGTCTAAGCCAAGCTTGCCCACCTTGGGCATATATTCGCGCATGATTTTATAGCGTGACTTTGGCATCCACTGAATATCTTCGCGTTTCCATTTCGGCTGATAGCCCAAAGTTAAAAAACCCATGCCCATTTCTTCAGTTAACGTTCGTAACATATCAAAATGACGACCAATTTCCGCATGTGTCTCATGAATCGTGGAAAGTGGCGCACCTGATAATTCTAACTGCCCACCAGGCTCCAAAGTGATAGAAGCAAGTCCGTGTTTGAGTGCGATAGGGTGTCCATCTTCAAATACCGCAAGCCATTGTTCATCATGATTACAATCAGCAAGTCGTTCTAATAAGTGCTGAATACTTTTCTCACCAAAATAAGGGATAGGGCGAAAAGATTCTGTACAAAACCCGATTTTTTCGTGTTCTGTACCAATGCGCCAATCCGTCTTAGGCTTACCGCCACGGCGAAAATAATCAGCCAATTCTTCCCTATAAATACGTGTGTGTTCCAAAATAACTCCAAAATTTCAAGGCAGATGTTAAGCTATGCACGTGGAAATATACCGATGAATAACCAAGACAGCCACCATAAAACCAGTAAGGATAGCTTTGTGCAATGCCTTAAAGGTAACATGGCAGATCGTGTACTGCTGTTTTCACTATTACTCGGTACTCTTTTGCTTTGGTTTGCCATCAGCAAACAACTAAGCGCTGGGCCTGCCACGGTATACATTTATCACCAACAACAATTACTCGCCAAATATCCATTGCCTACCGATGACAAAGTCATTCATGTTGCTGCTTTGGGTGAAATTGGTGAGTCTAACGTTGAAATTTCGAAGCAAGGGATTCGTTTTATTTCTTCGCCTTGCACCACTCACTATTGTACCCTATCAGGCCATAAGTCGCACGCTGGCAGCATTATCGCCTGCGTGCCTAACCATATCATGGTTGTATTGCGTGGCTCGTGCCAAAGCGGTGATGAAAACAATCATTTTGATGCGATAAGTGAATAACATGCGCCAAAAAAATCTCATTCCACCACGACCATCGTTAAAGTCGCTTGAAACTAAGGCGGTATGGTTATCTTTTTTGTTGATTGCCATTGGCCTACATGTTTTTGAAGCTACGCTACCCAGCCTTGGTCCTTGGTTTAAACTAGGTCTTGCCAATATTATGACTTTATTGGCTTTGGTCTTCCTTGGCCCACGTGCCGCTTTTTCGCTTGCTTTAGCCCGTGTTATCGTCGGCAGCATATTCATTGGTACACTACTAACGCCGACCTTCTTTATTAGCTTAGCCGGTGCGATTACTGCTGCTATTGTCATGGTTACAATCTATCGCCTACTTCCGCATATAAGCCTTATAAGTATAAGCATCCTGGCTGCTGTGGCACATATGAGTGGTCAATTTGTTGTGGTTGAAACATGGTTTATTCAACAACTTTCTATTTATTATCTGCTGCCTCCTCTTTTAGCACTATCTTGCCTTAGCGGCTGGGTGAATGGTGCAATCGCTACTTATCTCACCAAACAACTTAAAAATAAGCTATGATATCTGTTGTTAATAACGTGCGCAGAATATATTCGGTTATTTTCACATAAGAGGTGAATCACATGACTCTAAAAAGCACTGTTTCAGCGGATGACATCATTCATTTTTGGTTTGAAAAGCTCGAACCCGCGCAGTGGTGGGCAAAAGATTCAACCTTGGATCAGAATATTAAAAATACGTTTGGTGCTACCCATGCCGCAGCAATATCAGCTGAGCTTAATGATTGGCGCAGCACTGCAGAGGGGCGCCTTGCTGAAATTATTGTATTGGATCAATTTTCACGCAACATTTACCGTGATACTCCACAGGCCTTTGCATATGACGCAACGGCTTTAGTACTCGCCCAAGAAGCCATTCGTGTTGGTGCGGATCAAGCGATACCTTTTGAAAAACGCTCATTTTTTTATATGCCTTATATGCATAGTGAATCAGCTTTGATTCATGAAAAGGCGGTAGATTTATTTTCCCAACCAGGCGCAGAGTTCAACTATGAATTTGAGCTCAAACACAAGGCAATCATTGATCGGTTTGGTAGATATCCTCATCGTAATACCATCTTAAACCGGAAATCAACACTTGAAGAAATTGAATTCTTAAATCAACCCGACTCTTCGTTTTAAGCTTACGCAACCAGCTTTAAATTTAGAACATCCCTGAAAAACCTAAAGCATAATGGCTGTTATCATAAGCCAACGAGGTGGCTTCTGATTTGTTACGTGTGGATTCAGCCCCAAGCTCAATCGTAAGGAACTGAAGTGACGTTGGCACATAACTAACTTTTAAACCTGCAACCGTAGTTTTGACATGAATTTTTTTGCCTATTGCCGAAGGATAAGCCTGCCCACTTTGGATATTTCGGTAAGGAGCATATGCATATGAACCATTAAAAACCAATGACCAATGATTATCAAAAGTAATCTGATCTGCAAATACAATCATATGTTGTATTCTTTGGTTATCCGCAGCTTTTTGGCTCAAAATAGATGTTTGACTGTTGCGCGTATGCTCTCTGCTTAACGTGTAACCACCCGATAAATTATGGTTTCCAACCATACGCGAGCCCTTTAAGGACACTGATGCAGCTAAGGCATTAAGGTATGCCAATGAAGTTTCATTACCTGCACTGCCAAAGTGTTCAGTATACGATTTTTTAATACCTGATAAATCTAACGATAGCGATCCTTTCTCAAAATTCTTCTGTATCTGCATCGTCAGCCCTGTATTGGTAGAAAGCTTTTCATGACTAAAATAAAAGGATTGTAAATCGACCTGCCAAGTTAGGCTTGTCGTTGGGTTCACCTGCCAGTGCGCAACAGGATTAAAAAAGTGTCCTACAAAATCATTGGTTTTTGCAAAGTCTTGTCGATAAAGCACACCATAGAAAAGATAACTTAAACCAAATCTCCAGTGTTCATTGGCTTCCCACTTCGCTGTGTCTAATTTTGCAATCGTTGTAAAACCACCGCTACCTTGAGTGACAGTATTTGTAGTGCTACCAGCCAAACGTGATGAGCTTGCAGAGTCGGGATTTGTTTCATAAAAGAGCTCTGTTGAAAGATAAACTGATATAGGCTTTACAACTGGTTCTAGTGCCTTCAAATATTCCTTTGCGCCATCAGCATAGGCAGAACTTGGCTTTACTTGTGAGAAATGATCAATGGCTTTGCCATAAGCCCCATAATTCGAATAAATTTCGCCCAAAAAATACAAGCTTTGATTCTGAAACTCCGTTTTATGAAGAAGGTATTGATAAATGCCAATCGCGTGACTTGATTCATGCATTGCAGTCAAAATAGAAGCATATTTCATCGCTACCTTACCATCAGTAATATGACTTAAATATTGCTGCCTATAATATGTATGGGCCTTTTTTGGATAACCTGCTTTCAGATACAGTTCGGCCAAATCTTTTTGAATATCTGTCGGTGCTTGGTCGCTTTTGGCTACGATTTCTAGCTGTTCAATTGCAAGCTCTAGTTGCGATATTTGTTGATAAGTAAGCCCCAAGTAATAATGCAGCGTAACATTATTGGGGTCTGCAGCTAACAAAGTTTTAAACTTATCTTTTGCCACCTCAAAATCTTGAAATTGGTAGTCTTGCACGGCATTTTCAACAGTGCGTTCGCCTGGCGGTTCAGCATGTAGCGCTACTGGTAACCCAATAACTATGGCTATCATCATAAATATAAGCCTATACATACTGTGTGGCTCCTTAAAAATAGTTTGAGTGAGAGTTAAATAATTGGCTTACTGACTACTGGCTTCTTAACCACGGGCTTGGTCACTACCGGTTTGCTGACCACGGGCTTTTTAACCACTGGCTTTTTAACCACTGGCTTGGTCACTACCGGTTTGCTGACTACTGGCTTCTTAACCACGGGTTTGGTCACGACAGGCTTGCTGACCACTGGCTTCTTAACCACGGGTTTGGTCACTACCGGTTTGCTGACCACTGGCTTTTTAACCACAGGTTTGGTTACTACCGGCTTGCTGACTACTGGCTTCTTAACTACGGGTTTGGTCACGACTGGTTTGCTAACCACTGGCTTCTTAACCACAGGTTTAGTCACGACTGGCTTGCTGACCACTGGCTTCTTAACCACAGGTTTAGTCACGACTGGCTTGCTGACCACTGGCTTTTTAACCACGGGTTTGGTCACTACCGGCTTGCTGACCACTGGCTTTTTAACCACGGGTTTGGTCACTACCGGCTTGCTGACCACTGGCTTTTTAACCACGGGTTTGCTGACCACTGGTTTTTTAACCACAGGTTTAGTCACGACTGGCTTGCTGACCACGGGCTTTTTAACCACAGGTTTGGTCACTACCGGTTTGCTGACCACTGGCTTCTTGACCACAGGTTTGGTCACTACCGGTTTGCTGACCACGGGCTTCTTGACCACAGGTTTGGTCACTACCGGTTTGCTGACTACTGGCTTCTTAACCACGGGCTTGGTCACGACTGGCTTACTGACCACTGGCTTCTTAACCACGGGTTTAGTCACTACCGGTTTGCTGACCACTGGTTTAGTGGCTATCGGCTTGTCCATTTTAGGCTTTTCAGCCAAAGGTTTAGCAAGATTTGGAGCTTTTTTAGCTACACCTTTAGCCAATAATTTTACTGGCGTGTGTCCTACTGCTGCTGGTAGCTCTGCCACCATCTTCATATCACTTTTTCCAATATTTTTCGACACTACTTTACCAGACAATTTATAATTTACTGCCATACCTGGTTTTACAAAATTCTGAACGCCTTTGATTGATGTGCCAACTACAGACCCTGAAAATAGTAAAAGTTTTGTTTCATGCTCATTTTTCCGTGCATATACCATGGGTTTGTTAGGTAAAAATTTTGGTGGCTGGACAACAACTGCGAACTCTGTACCACGAACACCAATGACAGCTGTTCGCGTCACAACCTTATAACCAGAAGCTTTCTTACGAAGCTTTGAAACCAAAAACTTCACTTTGCCCCACAACATAGAAAAGCTAGCATTTTCCAAACGCCCATCTTTCATCGCGTAATCTGTAATTTTCAAGCGACTCTGCCTGCCTACATAAACACTACTGCCATCCACCATTGATAGTTTTGCTCGGCCACTGTCTCTGGTTACAATGGTATCCCCTTTCTCTAACTTCGTCCCTAAATAAGCAGGAATACGAATACCATCGCGAATAAGCCATGTCGCACCGCGCACATACGATACCTCGCCTGATGATTGTGCATTAGAAATTACTGGGAATGAAAGGCATACAGCTGCGATTATGCCTGAATATATAGTTTTCATGATGAATTTCTGCATCTAAATAAACCGCCCCCACCACCTATAAAAGTGATGTGCGACACACTCTAGCAGAGGATTATCATTTATTGGTGATTTTTATCACAGGGCTACCTGCGATAAAAATATGGTTAATTCGGCCACCAGCCTTGTTCTTGAAAGGATAACACTGCTTTACCTGCCAAAAGAAAGTGATCTAAGAGCTTAATATCTAAAACATTACATGCTTCCATCAGTTGGCGCGTAAGCTCAATATCTTGTTCGCTAGCTAAAGCTGTGCCACCTGGATGATTATGAAACACAATCATTCCCTTCGCATCCAGCTCCAAGGCGCGTTTGATGAGGGTGCGCGGATAGACTACTGCCCTATCAATGGTGCCTTCAAAAAGTATTTCAGAAGAAATACAGTGATTTTGTTGATCGGTAAATAAAGCACCAAAAAATTCAATACTTTGCCCTTGAAGCTTTAAGCGCAGCCAGTTTTTCACCACTTCAGGCGAGCTAAACACTGGTTTATCGGCCAAGTCAGCCGTTAAATAAGACGTATGCGCTGCTTTAAGTAGCTTTAAATACAAGGCAGATTCTTTGCCCAAACCTTCAATGCTTTGCAATTCTTCAACTTGTGCATCAAACACGCCAGCAAGGGTAGAGAACTGCGTGAACAACCGCTTGGCGATCGGTTTTACATCTTTTCTCGGAATGACATAAAGCAGCAATAGCTCCAACACTTCATAGTCATGAAAACCATCAAGGCCGTGCTGGGCAAAACGCTTTTTTAAGCGTTTTCTATGCCCTTGCACACTTTCATCAACCAATCAAACCAACTTAGACACGTCTGCCACATTCAAAAAGAGCGTGCGCAAGCGCGATAAAAGCGCCAAACGATTATCGCGAATAGCCGCATCATCAGCCATCACCATTACCCCATCAAAAAATGCATCTACAGGCTCTCTGAGTTGCGAGAGTATGCTTAATGCAGGTGCAATACTCTGTTCAAACTCGCCTTGTGAAATTTCTTGATGAAAAGCCTCTTCGGCTTTAATGAGCTGATCATATAATGTTTTTTCTGCATCTTCTGCAAACAACATTTTATCAACCATTGTAGCAGTCGTTCCTGATTTTTTCAAAATATTCGCAATGCGTTTATTGGCTGCCGCAATGGCTTGTCCTTCTGACGACTGCTCAAAACCCATCAAAGACTTCGCAATCAAACCTTCTTGATAAAGCGGGCGCACTTCAGAAGAATGAACGGCGGCATCAATGGCTGTACGCGAAAAGTTTAAAGTCTCGCTCATGCCTAATAAACGCTCATAAATAAAATCGTGAACCTGCTTCTTGGTTTCAGCAGTAATTGCAATCGTCACCCGCTGTTGATTCCATTGTTTTGCTGCCTCATCAATCACTTGATTAAGTGTCATGGTGACAGGATTAATGGGGTTAATCAGCAAGCGCACTAGACCAATCGCAGCCCTACGCAAAGCAAAAGGATCCGCACTTGCTGTTGGAATTTTCCCTAAATGGAAATAACCCAACAATTTATCGGCGCGCTCGGCAATGCCAATAGCTTTTGCAATACCACTGTTTGGCAAATCATCATCTGCACCTGCTGGCGCATAATGCTCAGCAATGGCTTGCGCCACTTCGGTTGTTTCGCCATCCATACCAGCATAAATGCCGCCCATATAACCTTGCAATTCAGGAAATTCACCTACCAAACCAGTGGTGAGGTCAGATTTACAAAGATATGCCGCGCGTTGTGCTTCATTGGCTTCCACGCCCAATTTGGTCGCGTTATCCAAGACAAAACTACGCAATCGATGTACCTGATCGCCAACCATGCCTAAACCATTTTGGAAAGTAATATTGGATAACTTCTCAACACGTGTTTCCAATGTTTCTTTAGGATCGCGATCATAAAAGAATGCTGCATCGGCAAGGCGAGCATTCACCACACGCTCATTACCATGCGCGACAATCTCTGGTTTCTTCGATTTGATATTGGCAACTGCAAAAAATACATTGGATGTATTACCCTTGCCATCGTGAGTAGAGAAACAACGCTGATGATGTTTCAACTCAATACGGCTCACCTCAATCGGAAGTCGCAAAAAGTCTTCTAAATAATGCCCCGTAATCACATGCGGCCATTCAGTTAAATCAGTAACTTCTTCAACCAAATCATCATCTGCCACCAAACTTACACCTGCAGCTTTTGCAGCAGCACTCAAACCTTGCACAATCAAAGCTTTGCGCTGCTCACGGTCAGCAATAACCATGCGCTTTTCTAACCAAGCAAAAGGATTGTTCACGTCCAACTCACCTTTTGCATCTGAAGCCATACGATGACCGTAAGAAGCTTTGCCCGCTTGAATGCCTGCAAAGCTAAACGGAATCACTTCATCGCCTAAGCGCGCCACAATCCAACGCACAGGGCGTATAAAAGCATCACTTCTTGTCTCTCCATCTTGCCATTGCATTTGTTTGGGGCTGGGCAGTGAGCGTAATATCGCTGGCATTGCTTCAGCGAGGATATCAATAACACTTCGTCCTTTTACCAACTGCACAGCGCGCATGTATTTCGCTTTGCCATCACCTTTGTCGGTAAATTCAAAATCAGCGACATTTAAACCTGATTTACGTGCAAAACCTTCGGCGGCTTTGCTTGGTTGACCATCTTTAAGCGCAATATTTTCTGGTGGCCCCCAAATCACTTGCTCTTTATCTGCTTGCATCACAGGGCATGATGCCGCATGAATCAACAAGCGGCGTGGGCTAACACCCAATTTTAAGGCAGACACTTCAATGTTTGCATCTTGTAAAACTTTTGCCAAACCTGCTTGCAATGCCTCTCCCATACGCGGCGCAACACCTGCTGGAATCTCTTCTACACCAATTTCAATCAATAAGGGTTTCATAATTCACTTACCTTACAAGATTTTCTGCCGTGCATGATTAAAGTAACACCCATTATTTTAATCATGCTTGTCCCCCCGCATAGCCTTGCGCCACGGTGCGCGATAAGGTGCGCACTCGGCCAATGAAACGCTGACGTTCAGCCACAGAAATTGCTCCGCGAGCATCCAATAAGTTAAACGCGTGCGATGCTTTAATCACTTCTTCATAAGCTGGTAAAAATAAGCTGGAGCTTGCAAGGCGCTTGCAATCGCCTTCGGCCTGATCAAATTGCTTCTGCAAAAAGGGAATATCTGCATGTTCAAAGTTGTAAGCTGAAAATTCCTGCTCATTGCGCAAAAATACATCACCATAAGTCACTTTGGTGCCATCTGGATTTTCTACCCAAACCAAGTCATAAACATTCTCAACGCCTTGGATATACATCGCCAAACGCTCAACACCATAGGTAATTTCACCTGGTGTACGGCTTAGTTCAACACCACCCACCTGTTGGAAATAGGTAAATTGGGTGACTTCCATACCATTCAGCCACACTTCCCAGCCCAAACCCCATGCGCCTAGCGTGGGTGATTCCCAATCATCTTCAACAAAACGAATATCATGCACATCCGTATCCACACCAATTTCACGCAACGATGCCAAATACAAATCAAGAATATCTTCAGGTGCTGGTTTTAAAATCACCTGAAACTGATAATAATGTTGCAAACGATTTGGGTTTTCACCATAGCGACCATCTGTTGGTCGGCGGCATGGCTGCACATACGCCGTCCGCCAATCTTGATCGTCTAAAACACGCAAAAAAGTGGACGGATGAAAAGTACCCGCGCCCATGGAGCTATCATAAGGCTGTTGCACAACACAGCCCTGCTTTGCCCAAAACTGTTGTAATGTCAGCAATAGTTCTTGAAATGTCACGGTCTAAAACTCCGATTTGTGGCTACAATACTTAATTTCACGCAAACTATAGCCAACTGGCCGTATTCGTCATTACATAAGTTATTAAAACGTTAATCACGAGCTAAAGTATCTAAGGGGCTAACCACTGCCCCAAGGTTTTGCTGCAATACATGCGTATAAATTTCTGTTTTTTTCACATCGGCATGACCGAGAAGCTTTTGCACCACTCGGATATTGGTTCCTGATTCAAGCAAGTGCGTTGCAAAAGAGTGCCTCAAGGTATGTGATGTTACGCGTTTATTAATGCCTGCCTTTTGTTTTGCCGAGCGTATTGCTTTTTGTAAACCCGATTCATTCACATGGTGGCGTCGCGTTTCTCCTGATAGCGGGTCAACCGACAACACTTTAGAAGGAAAAACATATTGCCATTCCCACGATTTTGGCGCATTCGGATATTTCTTCGCTAACGCACCCGGCAACCACACATTCGCATTTCCTTCGCTTAAATCTTTTTCAAATAACTTCCTCACACCCTGCAAATGTGCTATCAATTTTTCCCTTATTGAGACTGGCAACAATGTTGTTCTGTCTTTATCACCCTTGCCTGCACGAACTGTTAAATAACCATTGTCAAAATCAATATCCTGAACACGCAAACGCAACAATTCCATCAAGCGCAAACCACCGCCATACATCATGCCTGCCATCAACCCTGATTCTTCGCTCATGCCAGCTAATAAGCGCGCAACCTCACGCTGACTTAAAACCACAGGTAAACGCACGGGCTTCTTGGAGCGAATAGGAGCGATATCATCGGCAAAAGGTAAATCAAGAACTTGCTTATATAAAAACAGCAAGGCGTTAAATGCCTGATTTTGTGTGGATACCGCAACATTCTGATTAACAGCAAGGTGGCTTAAATAAGCTTCGATTTCTGCCTTTCCCATATCCTTCGGGTGAGTTTTGTCGTGAAAAAAGATAAAACCTTTAATCCAACGTACATATGCCTCTTCCGTACGTTTGCCGTAATGATGATAACGCAAAACTTCGCGCACCTGATCCATCAAACGAGGCGCAGTTGGTCGAAATGTAGATTTTTGATTGACCTTATTCTGATATGAAGACAAAGTACCTCCAAAGTCCTTGTTTGCACCTTAATATGCAATATCAAGGAAATCAAGGGCGTATATAGGAGCGTAATACATGGACAATCAAGTACACGTATTACCAAGTTAGGGCTCAAATAAATGCAACCTACGAAAGTCGGAATATTTATTAGAACCTGTTTTGAGAATCTTGAGAAAGCTGCTGAGCTTCTTGAACAAAACCCTGGCTTGATAAATGAAAAAACTGGCCTTGGTGAAACGCCACTTCATTACCTTGCAGTTGAAAACCAACTTGAGGCTGTGACGTTTCTGCATAGCAAGGGTGCTGATCTAAATACCTTCAATACCTGTAATGGTTCTCCTTTATCTGAGACTGCATCATTAGGTTATACTGAGCTTGTAAAATTTTTGTTATAAAATGGGGCTAATATTGATAGGGAATTTGGTAGAGGTGATGTAATCCTTTATGAAGCGATAAGCAGCGGAGTGCCTGAAACTGTAGACCTACTGATAAAATTTGGTGCAGATATTAATGTCAGAAATAGTTTAGGTGATACACTACTACACAAGTCAGCGTCAGATGATGAATACCTTGAAGTAACAAAGTATTTAATCAGCAAGGGGCTTGATATCAATGCATGTGGTGGTTTTGGTGATACACCATTAATTAGAGCTGCGCTTCAGGGCTGTGAAAACACAGCAAAGTTCCTTGTTAAACAAGGGGCTTCATTGGCCTCAAAAGATTCTAAAGGTCGAACAGCCTTAGGGATGGCTCAACAATGTGAGCATCATGAATTAGCGGGATGGTTAGAAACTCAAAATAAGCATATACCCTAACAAATCGCTCGAGAAATCGACGGGAAAAGCTGGCGCTTTTTCCGCGACTCAGCTCAATCGTTCTCCAGCTTCGCTGGAGAATGCCGACTTAAGCTCCATTGAAGATTTGCTCACCCGCTACGCTGGAGAACAAATCGTTCAAGCGGAATCCTTTCAGGACACCGCCCCCTTCGTCTCACCAAAAAGTGAATGCTGTGTAGCATTCCCCTTTTGGCTCAAGGCGGGGTTCCGCTTAACTCGGCATTAGAGCTATGAAAGGTTGTAGTGAATGACTGAGCTATATGATTGGAATTCGATGCCTCACAGAGTCGAAATAAAATGTCCGTCATGTTCAGATAGGGCTATGTTCGAGTTTGCTGAGGTCGTGAGAATAGAACTTAAGAAAGATATTGAGTTCTTCGAAAAAAGTAGCTTATTTGATTATCAAGCATTTATGGACTCATGTGGCCACAAGTGGCATGGGGCAATTTATTATGCCGGGCTACATGGGGGATCAGTTGATGCGATTGGTAAGCTTCCTGAAAGTTATAAAAAAGAAAACTGGTGCCACTCCAAATATTTATACCGAAGTCATGGGTTAGATATTGGTTCTGTAAATTGCTCACATTGCCATTTGCGTAGGAAACATCAGTTAAATTGGCCTGAAGAAGCTTATTATTCAATCGAATATAAGGGGAATCAACTCTGGGCGTTTAATAGAGAGTCCGCATGTGACCTCAGAGATTATATTGAAAGTAATCACCGGAAGTATGGTGAGTATAAATGGGGTGGTTTTCTGCTGCATGTTCCAACCGTTTTTAAGAAACAAGGAGCGAGAGAGCATGTGGTTAAGCAGCTAGGCCGGTTGTTGTCGTGCTAAATAGCTCTAACAATTGCATTCAGCCGACCCATTTCCGCGGCGTTTCGTTTGTGGCGATTGCCACAAGCCTCACTCCGCTACAATGGTCGGCTGATGCTAGGCGTTAGAGGCACAAAGGGTGGTTAATAAAATAATAAATTGCTACAAAAAGGATAGTCAGATTGGTCGCTTGGAGTTTGTTTTTGGATTGGTTCTAATAGCTATTCTTTCCTCTATACTTTTTTGGGCTTATTCTTCTTTGGTATCTATAGATATTCATCAGGAGAATTATCTCATTGGCAAATCATGTTTGGAGTTAATAATTTATGTGGCATCTATGCCAATTTTCGCTGCTCGCCTAAGAGATATGGAGTGGCCAACTTATATTGTTTTGCTGCTAATTCCTATGTGGTTGTTTAGTACTAGAAACCTTATTATATATGCATCTAAACAATATAAAGTCAATAAAAAGTCCCGTTATATTTTACGTGGAGGTGACTTTAGGGTTAGGGTTTTTGGTTGTCCTGGCAAGTATGCTCTTTTTACGAACGGCCTCTAACAAGCGGGTCGAGCTCGACGCGCAAAAAACGCGCGCGTCTCACCCTTAACGTTAGGCATAAAAAACAAAGAGGATCAGAGCTCTTTACTGAAAGTTTTGGTGTGTTTTCTTAAATTGCTGTTTGCTTGGCTATGAAAAAATTAACTTCATTTATAGGCTTCATTATAGCTCTCATCAACTCGGCCTATGCACGCTTGGTAGTCTCTGTAATTTATGTATCTCTTATTACATTTTCCGTACGATATCCCTTGCCCAAGCTCTAATAAACCCGAACTCATATCACCCATGCTGGAAGTACAGCTAGCGAGCGAAACAGTTAATGCAAAGACAATGAAGAGTTGTCGAACAAAAGGAAACATCATCTTTTTAAGCAAAAACGGATTCTTACGCTTTTTTCTCGTTTCTAAATTCATAATATTTCATTTCTTTTGAATGTCTTGTCTGTGTTCAACAAACAATGAGGGTCGCCTCGGTTGATATTCATGATTGTTTTTTAAGGTTACACAGTGGGCGTATTTGTTTTTCCAGCCAAGGAAACAACTCATTGCGTGGATACTGTCGTTGCATCTTTTGGGTCAGCTGCAATTTTTGACATGCGTTGGTTTTATCCGTATTGGTTTGAGCCAAAAGCATTCGCGTGGCTTCAGGTGATACAATAGGCGCGTGTTCAATAGCGCGGTGAATATATTGCAGACCGAGTTCCTTATCGCCTGAAAGATCAACCAGCCAAGTTAACCATGATAAATAAATCGGAACACTGCCGGTATAGTATTCATAAAAGCCTAATACGAAGTAAGCATCTTCCATGTTCGGCTTTTCTTTGATCAGCAGCCGCAAGGTGTCTCGACCTGCCAGACCAAATTGATAAGCATCAAGCCACTCGCCTAATCTCATATACACCAAGCCTGTAAACGCCTGTGACAGACCAAGGTTCAATTTCCATTCGGCATTGTCTGGATGCTCCACAAGCTGCGATTGAGCCAATGTTATGCTTTGCGTTAACAGGCTAAGTATATGTTGCAGTGTTTGCAGTCGGACAGCCTTATCATAAGTACCTTCTGCCTTGGCCCATTGCGGGGAGATTTTCATAAACCCGAGCAAGGGGTAGTTCGGGTAATCCTTTTGTAATAGTATCAATGTCTGTTCAGCCCGCGCATCCTCTCTGTTCATCAATTGATCAACAATTTGCCTGGCCATTTGAGTGGCTGTGGCCTCAGCTTCTGGTTGCCAGAGAAACAACATGCAACTACATAAAACTATCCGCATCAACATCATTCCGCCCCCATTTTCAGTAGGTTATTTAAAGCCTGCACGTACGTGGCAAAGGCTTTTTCGCCCTCTTCTGACAGTGTATAAAAGGTTAGCGGGCGTTTACCTGTCGTTTCTTTACGTACACTCACATAATTGACCTGTGTGAGTTTTTTCATGTGTGCTTCTAGGTTGCCATCAGTCAGCTTTAATGCCTGTTTAAACTCACTAAACGTGGCCTCACCTCTTGCGCTTAAAAAAGCGACAATGCGTGTGCGGACTGGCTGGTGCAGTACCGGGTCTAATGTAGCCGAAACGCCATCTTGCGACTCAGTCATTATTATCCTTACCAAGAAGAACCTGCAATTTCATGATGGCCTGAAGCCCATCCTGCATATTGAGATCAACCTGTAGGGCGTTTATTTTAAACATTTGCGAGCTTCGCAAAGACTGCCATGACTCCCCTTGCACACGGTGCATACCCGTCATTTTTCCATCCTTTACGACAACATCAATTGATTTTCCCAGCTTAATGGGAATGCTATATTCGCTGACATCAGTAATGTCATTACCGGCAATCGACATCTTAAACGGGATGCTGCTACCAGCCGGAATAGAGACAATCTGCGTTCCTCTCTGATCTGTCGATTTCAGATACTGTGCTAACATCACTGAATCCTGTACAGGTGGAGCGCTGCGCAGTGTATTCAGCGTATTCTCGGTTGTGAATGCGGCATAGGCTGGTGCGGAAACACAGACCATCCAGATCAGCAGTTGAGGTACGCCAGCACCTTTAAGAAAACCGGTTTTTTTGTATAATAAAAAGCCGATCAGTGGCATGCCGACAGCGAATAGGAATGCCGCCAGCCAGCGCGTAAGATTATATGGGAAGAAAAAGACGCTAAGTACGGCAAGGGCCATCAGAATGATGCCAAAGCGATTTAGCGGTTGTGGCGAAAAGAGGCCATGAACAACCAGCCCCATGCCCACGATAAATATCCATAAGGATATTTCCATAAAACCACCGCCAAAAAAAAACATGCCATAATTTAATAGCAAACCTGTAGCGATTAACATCCACCAGATACGGGTGATCTGTTTTTGCACAAATGAGACGCTTTGTTCCTGTTCACGTCGTATATTTCGGGTTTTTCTGTGATCAATAATGGCTACCGTAGTCAAAGACAAGAAGGATATGCCTATATAAACAGCCATTTTTACCCAGTAATCTGTAAATTGTTCAAGAATGAAAGGTAGCAGAGCGACTAACAAACCGCCTATTACCCCCCAGTAAACTAAACTGTGCAACTCCAGACGAATGCTTTTATGCCCGCTATGCATCATAGCGCGAATATCTTCCAAACGCTGTTCATTTTCCGTGTGGTTTTTCGTCTGAACTTGTTCCATCTATAGCCTCCGTTTGCGCAACAACTCTGAATTACAGAGTAGGCGAATAAGATACTCTGTAATTCAGAGTGTCAAGGGAAAGCTGACACTTCGATGATCTAATTATTTGGCAAGGTCATCAGTTTGAGGCATCTGAGATGATACGAAAATATTTTAGATGAAGGGTTTTCCGTTCACTACCGGCTGAAAATACTTCACATGGAAACACTGTATTTCTTAATATTCATCATTTTTTAGCCTCACTTTTACACTCAATTACTACACTCTCATCGTCCAACAGATTGCTGAGCGTACACAGCCTGATATTTCACGCCTTGTGCAAGGAGCTACTGCGTCTCGTTACTCTTGGCTATGAGCGTTTCTCGGCCTTCCTTAGCAGGTCCAGCGATTTTGCATACGCACGGTAGCCCCCATTTCTTCGAACATTTTATAGAGTCCGTATAAGGTGCGGTCGGTGAATACAAAGTCGGTATTCAGCTTCAGATAGCCGCTTTTAAAGGCGCGATGGGTTCTTATCTTGTCATACATTTTTAGACCCTGAGCCGCATAGCCCCTATTGGCAGAAAAATCGAATGTGTTTTTTTCGAATGGGGTGGATAGCCACTTACCCAGTGGTGTAATCACCTCCTGATAATACTCCTTAGCGATAGTGTCACTAACCGTTGTATTGAGCATACCCAGTTCTCGGTAGGCATCAAATACGGTTTCATGGTCGTCATGCAGGATGGATTGGTAGAGTCTAGAAAGGTTGCGTGTGAAGACTGGCGTAAGACTTTTGATGCAACCAAAGTCAATCAAACCAAGCTTGCCATCATTACAAAATAGATAATTGCCGGGGTTGGGGTCGGCATGTAGCTGGTGTAGCTCAAACACCGAATGGATGTAGAGGTCATAGATGGTCTGGGCAAAATCATCACGTTGCTGCTGGGAAGGTTTTGTCTCCAGCCATTGATGAAGGTGCAAACCATCCAGGTGTTGCATACAGAGTATTTGCTTACTACTCCACGCTTCATACACTGCAGGGATACTCACTTGCTCCATATGCAGGTGTTGAGCAAACCAGCGGGCATTGGCAGCCTCCAATTCATAATCAGTCTCCTCCAGCATACGGGCTTCAATTTCGCTCAAAACGGGGCTAATCATATCACTTTCAGGCAGTGCTTTTGTTAGACTTTTTACCAGCTGAATATCACTTTGAATGGTGTCGGCGATGCCAGGGTATTGTACTTTGACAGCAAGTTTCTGCCCTTGTTTGCTGATCGCTGCATGTACCTGCCCCAGACTTGCTGCAGCAAAGGCCTGTGCTTCAAACGAGGCAAAGGTGTTTTCTGGCGAATCTCCAAGCTGTGCGATAACAACCTTGCGGATCAACGCCCGATTCAACGGTGGAACCTGATGATACGATTTGGATAGCTCCAAACGGTAGCGCTCAGGCAGTAAATCGCTCTCCATGCTAAGCATTTGAGCCACTTTTAATGCAGTGCCACGCAAGTGGCTGAGGGTGTTGAATATTGTCTGAGCACTGGCATCGTCCACCTGTTGCCGATGCAGTTCCGCCTGTTTTTTGGATAGAAAGGGGCGTTTAGAAAAATGTCCCAGGTGTCTGGCACTAACTTTAACAGCAGCCATACCTGCCACTTGGGCACGTTTCAGTTTACCAGTGGGGATGGCATCACTCATCATGACTAGCCATGAAGGGGCGCTTATCGGCTGGTTTTTTTCGCGAGTCTGGAGCCATGATATCCAGATATCGTGCAATATGCTGGCGAAACAGGAAGGCTGCGATGTCCATGGCTTTGGCAACAACCCCACTGTTGAGTAATGAAACAAGCAGATCCAAGCTTTTATCAAGCAACTGGGTGGTACGTGTAAAGCCTTCGGAATCATCTTTGAGCCAATAGTAGACAATGCCGAGGTACAGGTCGGTAATCAGTTCGGGAATCATTCCCTGATAAGGCTGGTCGGGTATTTCACCAGCTTCAATTGCTGCATCAATCATATCTTTGACACATGTTGTAAACAATGCCCGCCCGTCGGCCATATCACTGCTGCTGGCAACAGGGGTTTGAAACGCGCGTTCGAATGCGATGGCAACAAATTCCCTGTCGGATAAAAACTGTTCGAGCTTGCTTTCGATCAGGGTCTGTAGTTGCTCCTGAAGGCTATAGGTATGAAAATTCTCTATGCCCCTGAGTGTGTCAATCGTATCAAGCTGCCCTTCTTCAAAGTAGGCAGCGAGCAATTTTTCCTTATTAGGAAAGTAATTATAGATTGTTGCATCGGAGACTTCAGCGCGACGTGCTATGGCGCGCATGGTTGCACCTTTAAAGCCTTTTTCTGTGATTATATCAACAGTGGCAGTAATGAGCTTCCTGCGAGTGATGAGCTGTTCTTCCTGACTTATTTTCATAAATTACACCTTTTAAGTTTATTTACTATAATATAATAGCGTGTAATTTATATATATTCAAGTGCAATTAAATTTAAAATGCTTTTTGTCGCCGCCTTGGCAAAAACATAATCCCCTAGGCCTCCTTTATGCGACAGCAATGATCAGGCGTGACAGATCTAGAGAAAAAAAGGCTCTAACCCCTTCTATGGAATATTTACTGTGCTTTTTCTAAGGCTTATGCATAGTTAGCTTATGAAAAAACTAAAAGATATATTGAGGAAATCAAAAAAAAGGAGCCTGCCTCTTTTTCTCCTTCCAGTTTATGAACATCATTGAAATCCCATTCGTACAAACCGTCGGCTTAAGTAAAGCAGATGATGGTTCTTTAATGCTAGAAATGACTCCTGCGGTTTCAAACCACCTAAATACCATGCACGCCAGTGCCCAGTTCACTCTAGCAGAAACCGTATCCGGTCAATTGCTCATTGAAACTTACCCAGAGTTAGAAGGTAAAGTTGTTCCTGTGCTTCGCGACTCACAAATTAAATTTAAGCGTCCAGCAGATACAGCGGTAACAGCTCAAGCATCTGTAACTCCAGAGGCATCGGAAGCTCTGCTTGAGCAGTTGGCTCGAAGAGGGCGCGGCTCTATTGAAATACAGGTTGAAATCAAAGATATAGCGGGAAAGGTTACCTGTACTGGTGCATTTCATTGGTACATCCAGCCAATCACATAACAAACCAATCAAGTACGACAACCATTAGGCATTAGGCATTAGGCAAGTATAACCATGATTGAAATGAAACATCCACAAGAGCTAGCGCGTTTACGCCGCCTTGCTCTGACTGCACAAGGTTTACTGCAGGCTCAGCCCTATGGGCGCGGTTTGGCTGGGGCGCGTAAAGCAATTAACCACATCGGTTATGTACAAATCGACACCATCTCGGTGGTGGAACGCGCCCACCATCATGTTTTTCAGGCTAGAGTGCCTAATTTCGAACCAGCCATGACAAATCAAATGTTGCTCGATGGCGATATTTTTGAATATTGGACACACGCGGCAGCTTTTATACCCATCGCCGACTTTCGCTTCTCCTTACCCTACAAACACACCATTAAAAGCGGTCAAACCCATTGGTATAAAACGCCTGATAGAAAGCTGATGGATGAACTATTGGTACGCATACGTTCAGATGGCCCACTACGATCTCGAGATCTAGAAGCGGATACCACCAAACGTGCGGGCTGGTGGGATTGGAAGCCAGCTAAAAAGGCACTCGAACAGCTATATATGCAAGGCGACCTCATGATTTGCGACCGCGAAGGTTTCCAAAAATCATATAATCTCACCGAGCGGGTACTGCCATCTCACATCAATACACAAATGCCCAGCATCGAAGAGTTTGCAGCACACCTTGTCGATCAACAGTTGCGCTGCCATGGCTTGGTTTCACTCAAAGGGCTGACCTACCAGCGCCGAAATGCTGAACTACGCAAAGCTGTGAAAGCCTTGATCAACGAAAGATTGGCGCAGAGCACATTAGAACAAGTAAAAATAAGCAGTGGCGAAGTGTTTATATTGGAAACGGGTGCGCTCGAACGCCCCCTTCCCCGTTTAAACAACCGCATGTTGATTCTTTCACCATTCGACAACAGCGTCATCCAGCGTGAACGGCTCAAAGCCCTGTATCAATACGATTATCAAATAGAATGTTATGTGCCCGAAGCCAAACGCCAGTATGGCTACTTTTCTTTGCCACTACTGTACCGCGATGAATTTATTGGGCGGATGGATTGTAAAGCCCATCGAAAAAACACCCATTTAGAGATTAAATCACTACATTTCGAACAACATAATTTTGATGACGATTTAGTCATAGCTGCATTTGTAAACGCCATCACACCATTCGCTCATTTTCAAAAGTGTGATTCCGTGTCTTTGACTAAAGTCTACCCAGAACACCTAACCCAACCTTTGCACAGCGCACTAAAACCTCTAGGGTAACATTAAGATAAAGGCAGTAATACGAATGAGCAGTCCGACCGCTTTTCTCTTTATCCAAGAGGTTTATAAATTTAGGAGCGATTAATGCCAAAACAAACAAGAATAGCCCTTCTTATTGATTGCGATAATGTTAGTCATAATTCGATAGAGGGGGTACTTGAAGAGCTATCAAAAATTGGAATGGTTAATGTCAGGCATGCTCATGGCGATTGGAACAGTTCATTTTTATCTGGCTGGATCGACCGGCTACACCCTCATGCGATTAGGCCAATGCAACAATTTGCCTACACGAAAGGAAAAAACGCAACTGATTCAGCGATGATTATTGATGCTATGGATCTTTTGTATTCTAAATCCATTGATGCATTTGCCCTTATGACAAGTGATAGTGACTTTACTCCTCTTGTTATGCGCATTTTAGAAAGCGGTCTACCTGTATATGGATTTGGTGAGAAAAAGACCCCACAACCATTTGTAGATGCCTGTTCGACGTTCATCTACACAGAAAATTTAATTCCGGAAATAGAAGATAAAGCAAATACTAAGCCCTCAGAAAAAAAGAATCGCGCTGAACTGAGGAAAGATACCGCTTTGGTGAAATTGCTACGAACCGCCGTTGAACAAACCTCAGAAGACGATGACTGGGCGCATATGAGCATGGTAGGGCTCTATATTTCAAACAATAGTTCATTTTCGCCAGTTAATTACGGTTACAAAAAGCTTGGCGACCTGATACGAGCAAGTGAATTATTTGATGTAGAGATGAGAAAAGACGGAACTGCTATGTATATTAAAGATGCACGCAAATAAATTTATAACAATCGGGTAAAGCAAGGCGCGCGAAAAGCGCGCGCCTCTCACCCTAATCGTTAACCAATAATCGGTAAAATAAGCTCCAACGGCCTTGCGATAGCTGCTTTCAAATCATTTATCACAATCGGACGTTCAATGAGTTTTGGATGTTGTACCATCAAAGCAATCATCTCATCGCGGCTTAAATCTTTGCCTTGAATATAAACTTTATATTCATCTTCACCCTTACGCATCAAATCTTGCGGCTCCATGCCCAATTTATCCAACACCACGGCTAATTCAGCCGCAGAAGGTGGGTTTTTCAGGTATTCAACCACCTCATGCGCCACCCCTTTTTCTTGCAAAAGGGTGAGCGCAGCGCGCGATTTACTGCAACGCGGATTATGATAAATCTGAATCGCCATTTTAGTGACCGCAACCGCCAGCGCCATGCACATGGCCGTGTTCTAATTCTTCAGATGTAGCTTCACGAATACTCATCACTTTAACATCAAAGTTTAACGTTTCGCCAGCCAATGGGTGATTAGCATCAATGGTGATAGTTTTGTCATCCAAGGCAATTACTGTCACCAATTCAATGCCATTTTCAGCTTCTGCTTCAAAACGCATGCCGATTTCAATATCACCATCAAATTCAAACAATTCGCGTGGAATATCTTGGGTCATTTCTGGGTTCACTTCACCATAACCTTCGGCAGGAGACACAGATACTACAATTTTATCACCTACTGATTTGCCTACTAATTCTTTCTCTAAACCAGGGACTAAGCTTTCAGTACCATGAATATATGGCAATGGATCCATATCTAATGATGAATCAACAACTTCACCGGCAGCATTGGTTAAAGTGTAATGAATTTCTACCGCTTTATGGTCGGTGATTGTGTCTTTATTGGACATATTTATGTCTCCTTATGCTTTTGGACTGTGCTTGAACAACAAGTATTGCTCATATTCCACAAGCTCCATCTTGCCTAAAATATAAAGTTCATGATCTGCTAACGTATCTGCATCGGCTTCAGCTTCATTTTGATAATGCAGCTGCGCCTGCGCTCGCCTTTGAAGTATTTCGGCTTCCGCAATGCTTATTTCGCGTTGCATTGCCTCTATGCGCCATTCTTCTGCTGTTTTATGTTTCAACGATTATCACTCACTACATTTATAATAAGCGCAATACGACCAGAAACCCAACTGATGTCAATTTTGGGTAACTTAAATATGAATGTTCTTATGATGGTTTATGGGTTCTAAAAAATTTAACTCAGCTTAACGATTGATTTTATGCTATTGGTTCGACACTCAAACAACCATCACCTTCTCATAACGTCACTAACTATACTGCCCTTTAAAATATGTTGTGTTGATATATTTTGCATATGTTTCTGGCTGAGGAGCAATTTTGGGGCGAGACATCATAAACATCACCCAATCATCTTTATGTTTCTCTCTTAACTCACTATCGCTGTCTATATACTGATGTATGACTAGCAACACCAACGCAGGATTAATAGTATTTTGTCGCGCGACTTCGTTTGCGACTTCAGATATTTTTATAATTACTGCCTTCGAAATATCTTTGGTCGAAAAATACTGTTGGAGTTTTTCATTTTTGTAGACTTTCATGAATCCTGCTTGAATTTCACCTGCAATCTTGGTGGTAATACTTTTCCAAACAGGATCTTGGCTTATATTGCCAGATATATTGGTATGTTTTTCCAACCAACTTTCCAACTCAATAAAGTTTTTAAATGGAGCGCCATTAAGCGGCTCTATTAGCTCAACATTTCCTTTTTTAAATGAAATAAATGTTCGAATGCCATCACGTAATAAATATATATCTTTATGACCGTCTTCATCAGTCAAACAGTTGGTGACCACCCAGTTCATCCTTGCTGCTTGACGCCAAAGGCTTCGTGCTGGGTGTACATAATAGCTCCACACCATGTATAACATATATAATAAAAGCGTGCTTCCCAATCCCCACCATACCAATTGCATAACTATTCCTCCGAACAGTAAAAAAACTTTCCCTAACCAAAAGTATTATAGATTGCTTATCGGACATACGATATCGCATGAATATGCTACTACGTTTGTGTTGATGATTCATTCGTATCAGACTTCAAATGGTGGCAAGTACACGGTATGATTGAAAAGCTTATAAACTAAGTTCTTTTTCAACCTTTAAAACACGTTTTGTGGTTGCAAGCATAGAATCTGGATTTAAAGACATCGATTCAATGCCTTCGTGAACCAAAAATTCAGCAATTTCTGGGTAATCCGAAGGCGCTTGGCCACAAATACCAATGTATTTCCCACGCCGTTTGCAGGCAGAAACTGCCATTTTTAACATCTCCAGCACGGGTTGCTGCCGCTCATCAAAAACATGGGCAATCAATTCTGAATCTCTGTCTACCCCCAACACCAACTGGGTTAAATCATTAGAACCAATTGAAAAACCATCAAAAATATCAAGAAAGGCATCGGCTGCAATCACATTGGATGGTACCTCACACATTACGTACACTTCCAAATCATTTTCACCACGCTTCAAGCCATGTTTTTCCATTTCAGTCAATACTTTTTGACCTTCTTCAGGAGTACGTGTAAACGGAATCATCAAACGTACGTTGGTCAAACCTTTAGCATCACGTACAATACGCATCGCCTGACATTCCAAAGCAAAAGCATCTTTAAAACTATCTGAATAATAACGCGATGCACCACGAAATCCGATCATCGGGTTATCCTCAACTGGCTCAAACCCCGAGCCGCCAAGCAAGTTAGCATACTCATTCGATTTGAAATCAGACATGCGGACAATGACCTTTTTAGGATAAAAGGCAGCTGCAATCATAGAGACACCTTCAGCAAGTTTTTGTACATAAAAATCAACAGGAGAAGTATAAGCCGATGTTCTGTTTAAAATTTCTTGCTTCAATGCAACATCAGTCAGTTGATCAAACTGCAACAAGGCATTGGGATGAATGCCAATCGAGTTATTGATGATAAACTCCAGCCTTGCCAAACCCACACCATCATTTGGCATTGCACTCAAAGAAAATGCGCGGTCTGGGCTTGCCATATTCATCATCATTTGTGTTTTAGGCCTCTCCAAATCACAAACATCCAAACATTCTGAGGAAAATGCTACAGAACCTTCATAAACATAACCTATTTCACCTTCTGCACATGAAACAGTCACCATTTGACCCGTTTGAATGGTTGCTGTTGCTGTTTTAGACCCCACCACAGCCGGTAAACCCAGTTCACGCGAAATAATCGCTGCATGACAAGTCCGCCCACCACGATTGGTCACAATCGCAGCCGCAATTTTCATGATGGGTTCCCAGTCTGGGTCAGTCATGTCGGTCACCAGTACTTCGCCAGGCTCTAACTCATGAATCTGAGATGCATCTTTGATGACTCTAGCTACCCCAGAAGCGATTCTTCCACCCACGCTTTTTCCTTCCACAAGCACATGACCTTTCTCTTTTAAGGTAAAGGTTTCAATGCCTTGCCGCTCTTGCAAGGAGTGCACAGTTTCTGGGCGCGCCTGCACAATATACAATTCACCCGTGATGCCATCTTTTGCCCACTCAATATCCATGGGCTGATTTTTACCTGCAAGTTTTGAATAATGTTCTTCAATCGTGACTGCATATTGCGCTAAAATCACCAGTTCTTCTTTGCTCAGACAATATTGTTGTTGCTCTTCTATCGGCACAGCAATGTTTTTTGTTGGTTGCTTCAATGAGTCTGAATACACCATTTTTATTGCTTTTTCACCCAAGTGGCGGCTCAAAATTGGTTTGAAACCTTTTTTTAACGTGGGTTTAAAAACATAAGCCTCATCAGGGCTAACAGCTCCCTGCACCACATTTTCACCTAAACCATAAGCGCCTGTGATAAACACCGCATCCCGAAAGCCTGATTCCGTATCAATCGAAAACATCACGCCAGCCGATGCCAAATCACTGCGCACCATTTTTTGAATCCCCGCGGATAATGCGACCTGCATGTGATCAAAACCTTTATCTACACGATAAGAGATTGCGCGATTGGTGAATAAAGAGGCAAAAACGCGTTTGGTACTTTCTACCAAATTCGCAGCACCCGTCACATTCAAATATGTTTCTTGTTGCCCTGCAAAAGAAGCATCAGGTAAATCCTCAGCTGTTGCCGAGCTTCGTACTGCCACCGCAATGGGTGAGTCACCTTGTTCGTGAGATAGCTGTATATATGCCGCTGAAATTTCCTTTTCAAGGTCTGGGGGCATTTGTGCATAAGCAATCAAGTTGCGTATTTCAGCACCGCATTTGGCAAGCGCCTTCACATCATGAATATTCAACCCATGAAGAGTTTCCCCTATTTTGTCTTTGAGATTATTAAATTCTAGATAATGCCAATAACCCGCAGCCGTCGTTGCAAAACCATTAGGAACCTTAATGCCTTGGTCTGTTAGCTGTTGATACATTTCGCCTAAAGAAGCATTTTTTCCACCAACCAAAGGTACATCTGATAATTGTAGCTCTTTGAAAAATCGAATGTATTTCATCTCACTCTCCAGAACATGATCTACCTCTCACACCATAGGGTTATGCCTTATCATACCTATCTAAAATGGAACCACTTGACCATCAAACGCAACAAAAGCACCTAAGTCATATTTATCAATATTTGCAATCACTTTTGTCATGCCTGCCACAGATGTTGCCACATCAATCAAACCTGTTTGATGGGTCATATCTGTCGTAACCCAACCTGGGTGTAACGTAATCACTTTCACACCTAAAGGTTCAAGGTCGACCGCCATTGATTTTGACACAATCACCAATGCCGCTTTCGCAGCACGGTAAGCATAAGCACCACCACTGGTATTATCCTCACTTGAGCCCATTTTCGAGCTGAGGTTGGCAATCGTTCCTTTGGCATTGATAACACGCTTGCGAAGTTGCTGCGCCACGCGCAAAGGGCCAAGGCAGTCGACATTAAACACCTCCAACATCGCGGCTGAAGTAATGTGTTCGAAGTTTTGCTTGTTTTTATACGGCCCATAAATGCCCGCGTTATTAATCAACAGATCAATACTGTTTGGGAAACCTTGCCCAACATCGAACCCATCAGCATCAAAGTCCTGACTCACATCTAAAGTAACAGTGTGAAGTTTATCTGATGCAAGCTCGGCTAAACCAGCCAAATCGCTGCGGTAACACGCCCAAACTTCATGCCCCAAGGCCAAATAATGTTTCACAAACCCAAGCCCTAAACCACGATTGGCTCCTGTGATGACAACGTTCATGATTCATCTCCTCTATATTGTAATGCTTCTGCAATATGTGCTGCTAAAATCTGCTCTTTAGCTGCCAAGTCAGCAATGGTGCGCGCAACTTTTAAAACGCGATGATAACTACGCGCAGATAACCCAAAACGATTCAAAGCTGTAGTTAAAAGCTCTGCGCCTTCCGCATCAGGATTTGCATGCTGCTCTAAAGCTGTAGGTAACAGCCGAGCATTTACTATGCCTTCACCCTGACGAATATATTGACGGGCTCTGGCTGCTAACACGCGTTTTTTCACCATCGCCGATGATTCACCCACGTTCATTTGGGTTAATTCTTGGTGCTCAACAGGTGGCACATGAATACGAATATCAAATCTATCCAACAATGGGCCAGAAATACGCGCAGTGTAACGTTGAATTTGCGCCAACGAGCAGCGGCATGGTTTGCTTGCATGCCCCCAATAACCGCAAGGGCAAGGGTTCATGGCGCCAACCAATTGAAACTCTGCAGGAAAAGTTAAGGTATCTGCCGCACGCGCAATGCTCACCGTGCCGCTTTCCAATGGCTGGCGCAACACTTCCAACACAGGTCGTTTAAATTCAGGCAATTCATCTAAAAACAACATACCAAACAGCGCTTTTGAAACTTCGCCGGGTTTCGGTATTTGCCCACCTCCAATCATTGCCACATCTGATGCAGAATGATGTGGGCTACGAAAAGGAGGAACCGAAGACATGGGCGAACGTGTATGTTCGCCTGCAATGCTGTAAACACGTGCCACAGCCAAACGCTGAGCTGCGGTGAGTGGTGGCATAATGCCTGGCATTCGTGCTGCCAACATGCTTTTGCCCGAACCTGGTGGCCCGCTCATCAACAAATGATGGCCGCCAGCCGCCGTGATTTCCAAGGCTCTGCGCGCCTGATGTTGCCCGCGTACATCTTTTAAATCGGGAGTCTCTTCATCCTTTGTAAGCAACATATCCAGTTCAGTGGCGGGCTTTAACAAACGTTTGCCACTCAAATGTGCTGCAACATCAAGTAAATTATACGCAGTCAATACTTGCAATCCTTCAACCACACTGGCTTCTTCGGCATTGGCCTCAGGCACAATCATGCTTTCAAAACCCTGACTTTGCGCAAAAATTGCCAACGGCAAAACACCACTCACAGGATTTAAACGACCATCCAAGGCTAATTCTCCTACCATGAACGGTAGTTTTTTTGGGTTTTCAAAACCATCTTCAATACGAATTTGTCCTGATGCCAACAGCAAACCGATTGCCACGGGCAAATCAAAATAAGAACCATCTTTACGTTTGTCTGCGGGCGCTAAATTGACAGTGATATGACGCAACGGAAATTCAAAATTCGAGTTCAACAATGCAGCCCTTACCCGATCTCTAGCCTCACGCACTGCCGCATCGGGTAAACCCACCAAACTCCAAGAAGGCATACCGCGCGATAAATCAACTTCGACATCAACGGCCTCAGCCTCAAGCCCACGCAGCGAAGCACTTGCAAGTCTAGCCAACATAGCCTTCTCCCTTTTAAGACTAAACTATATTACAAATAAACCCTATTTTATAAGACCTTCTTGTAATACAGGTTCTTCTTATTCCCTGATTAGTTTCACTTTTTCTTCCGTAACCACTTGAGTTGATTGAATTACCTTTACCGTTGGCGGCTCTTCGAGTTCATATTTTTTTAAGTTATCTATCAGTTCATCAAACGCTGTAGATGTGGCAACCACAACATTATCTAAACCGATAACATCGCCTGTTTTAATTTTTTGTTTTACGCTTTTTGCTTCTCCCTTATTTAAAGTAACCAAATAACTTAAAGCCTTTCTATGCACATATTTCAAAGCGATTGATTCTAAATCTGCTTGCTTATAACGTTCTCTTAGAGAGGTTTTTGCACTTAAGCATATTGGCCCCCTTTCCTTTGTGTAAAGCATCAAGTCATAATTAACATTTGGCACAAATGCGACTTTAGCCTCTAGATAAAGAGGCAATAAATTTTCCCTCACGCATAAAGTTGCCAATATATACTCAAATATTTTCCCATTCAACGTTGTCTTACCCTTAGACTTTACTAAATATTCATTCCAATACTTTGAAATATATTCAGAAGGTTGAGAGTATTCCACATCCAAAAAACTAGGGAATAGACTATCAAACATTTCTTCTGCCTTTGTTTGTCTTCCTAGCACAATTCCTAGTTTTTTAAGCATGCCTCAATCCTCTCAATTATCTTTTCTGCTGTTGCTTGAATTGCAGGAACGGCTACCGAATTACCAAACTGTCGATAAGCTTGTGTATCAGCTACAACTATTTTAAATTTATCTGGAAACCCTTGTAGACGTGCCCACTCTCTAGGAGTCATTTTGCGAATGCCTTCTCGATTAACTTCACCTTTAATATGAGTTACTGGCACAAAATTCGTTAAGCGATGATCATAGATTAAGTTTCGTTCTCTACCCATACCTCCGCACACAACAGCATTAGCGACATCGTCATTTGAAATAATGGAATAACCAAAGCCATTTCCTTTGCTTTCGTGCCGAGCCCGATGTGCTATCAAAGTATTTAAATATTGCGTAGATAAATAATATTTCACAGAAACTTCCGCTTCTTCTAAAATATCGCTAATCTTTACTTTCTCTCCTCCTGGTGCTGGGTATTTAAACTCGTTAACGCCTAAATCTTTTCGAAAGCCAACAATAAAAATTCGCTCCCTATTTTGAGGCACTCCGAAGTTTTTAGCATTCATTACTTCTGGATCAGGCACATAATAATTCAAGTCATTTCGTAGCACATTTAAAATTGTCGCAAGTGTCCTACCTTTGTCATGATTACTTAAACCTTTAACATTCTCCAACATAAATGCTTTTGGTTTATGTTTTTTTATAATTTCAGCAACATCAAAAAATAAAGTGCCCCGAGTATCTTCAAATCCTCCTCGTTTTCCTGCTATTGAAAAGGCTTGGCAAGGGAACCCTGCACATAAAACATCAAACCCAGTTGGAATGTAATCTTTTGTTTCTTTTTTAGTAATATCACCAAAAGGAACTTCTCCAAAGTTTGCTTCATATGTTTTTTGTGAATATTTATCCCACTCGCTTGAGAAAACACATGACCCACCAAGGTTTTGCATTGCAATACGAAAACCACCAATCCCAGAAAACAAGTCTATAAATTTAAATTTTTCCAATTTAGGCCTTGGAAAAGGGACCACTTTTTTTAAATCAAATAAATGATACTGGAGAGTACTCTCAGCAACTTCTTGCGAGACTTCATTGCCAGGAAATTTATCTCCAAGAACTTCTTTGACATAGTCAACTGCACCATGCCTGTATATTTTAGAGAATGAGCTGTTCGAATGGTGAAGGTAGTGTGTAAAAGACGCTATTTTATTATCATTAGCATCAGTGATATTCACTCTTGATGCCTTGCGATAAAAATCTTTCACGGAAACTTTATTTTCTAACTTCACTTACTTTATGCCTCGACTGTTACTTACTCGCACTTATTTGTTTAGTAACGCTTCAAGTTTGGCAATACGCGCCTCCATGATTTGCAAATCTTCTCTTGCTTTGCGCAGCATGGCTTCTTGTACTTCCATGCGTTCATGGGTGACCACATCAAAATGCGACAATGCGCCTTCTACAATGTTTTGAATTTGGGCTTCTGCACCCATTTTTACACCACCAAGCATTTTAAAACCTGCTGCAATTTTCTCTGAAATATCATCCAATGTTTTTGCATCTACTGCCATGATTATTCTCCTTTCCTCTCTGTGTTTCCCCAACGCAGTGCACCGCCATCATCCACACCAATATGATCCATGATTCTATCCACCATAAAATCAACCAAATCATCCATAGATTTGGGCTGATGATAAAAACCAGGCATAGCCGGAATGATGCGCACACCCATCTTGCTTAAAGCCAACATATGCCCCAAATGAATTTCTGACAATGGAGTTTCACGTGGAACCAGCACTAAATTTTTATGCTCTTTCATCATCACATCTGTAGCTCGCTCAATCAAGTTGCTTGAAGCGCCCGTTGCAATGCGTGCCAATGAACCCATAGAACACGGCACCACCACCATATCCTGCATATCTGAAGACCCCGAAGCCACTGGCGACATCCAATCCTTATTGCCCCAACAAGTTAAGTATTTCACATCAATATCTAAGAAGTCTGCAATCTCTTGAGTCATAGTTTTCAAATCTGCCGACAAAGTAAAGTTCGACTCTTTATCTAATACTACTCGAGCAGCATCAGAAATCAGCAAATGAAGCTGTATTTGACACTTTGCAAGCCTTTGAATCAAACGGAGTGCATATGGGGCACCAGAGGCACCTGTCATGGCGATAATGATGGGTTTATGTTGCTCTGTGGTCATAGTCATCCTACATACTAAAGCTTTCGCCGAAATATAAACGACGAGCATCTGCATTATTTACAATTTCATCAGCCGAACCTTGCACTAAAATTTCACCCGCTGTCATCAAATATGCGCGGTCACAAATACTTAATGTCTCACGCACATTATGATCTGTAATAAGAATGCCATAACCTTTGTCTCTCAGCTCATTAATGATTTGTTGAATATCTTCAACCGCAATGGGGTCAACACCAGCAAAAGGTTCATCTAACAATACAAACTTTGGCTTTGTGACCAAACAACGTGCAATTTCTGTGCGACGACGCTGGCCACCTGACAGTGTATATGCTTTTTGTTCCTGCACTTCTTCCAAACCAAAGTCTGCAAGCAAAGCATCCAATTCTTCATGTATCTGGTGCGTAGGCATATCCAACGTTTCAAATATTGCTAATAAGTTTTCGCGAACCGTCAGCTTACGAAATACGCTTGCCTCTTGCGGCAAATAACCAATTCCTTTGCGCGCCCTTTTATACATTGGCATATCAATCAATGATTCACCATCCAGCAGCACATCACCACCATTAGCATCCACCAAACCACACACCATATAAAAACTGGTGGTTTTCCCTGCACCATTCGCGCCCAAAAGACCTACACATTCACCTGAATGCACATCCAAACTTACATCATGAACAACTGTTTTATTACCATAACTTTTGGAGAGGTTTTTCGCCGACAAATGAGAAGTCTTATTCATTTGGTTTTTCCTCAAATGTAAAATGCACCTGCGTATCTTTTTCTTTGCTTATGACTTGTGTATTCTCAGTAACAGTATTGTATTCAATTTGATCACCTTTCACCACACCACGCTCACTTTCCATGCGTGCATCACCGGTTAAAATCAATAAATCTGATGCGGTTGAAAAACTAGCTTTTTTTGCTGAGCCTTTATGTTGCGGTGTATGAATCAGCACTTTCCCTACAGCAACCACCGATTTTAAAGTCTTTTTTCTTTGCGCTTCTTCATACCAAATCGTAATATGTTCTGCCTTTAAAATCATCGCATCGCGATGAACAATAACGTTCCCGTAAAACTCTGCACGTTGCTCTTTCTCATATAACTCAAATTTATCAGCATCTACTGTCATCGCTTTTGCATGTGCAAATACTGGTGACAAGATTAGCAATGACAAAAACAATACAAATTGCTTCATTTATTTTCCTCAATTTCCATAAAAATACCCTGAAGCACTTCTATTTTCCCTTTTTTGCGGAAAATTCGCATATCTTTACCGCTAATTTTCATACCAACCTGTTGCATGACAAATGAATCAACTACTTGAATCTCATCCCTTGCCTGAAATAAATCAAGTTTCTTGCTGTTAAGTTTCCAACTTTGATAAGTCAACTTTACCTGACCACTCAGGTGGATGATATTCGTATTTTTATCATACTTTCCGTGCAAGGCTTGTATAGGTATATGTTTTCGACCCTCAGTATAAATATCGATTACGGGCTTTTCCAAAGTCACAACACCATTTTGCTCTTGTGCTGTCTCTGCTTGTAATCGCCAACTTAAATGATCACCGTCATATTCTTTAATATCAGGGTTTTCAATATTACTTCCAGCTTGAATCGCGATCACATCTAACGCCTGTTTAATAGCATGCTTTGCTGTAAGCATAAAATAACCCGCTAGCATTACACTACCAACACTTAGACCAACAAAAAGCCACTTTAACCAGCGTAACAAAATGAGCTCACCACCCGCAATCCTGTGGTGTGACGCCATATGCTTGTTCAACAATCGTTGGCCAGCCATTATTGGCCAGAATCAAACCTTCGCAAAGTTGGCGTACAGCACCATACCCACCATCATAGTCTGAGACCCACATTGCTTTGCTTAATATGCCCATGTGTGCATTACGCGGTGCTGTTTGCAACCTGCAACTCCGCATTGCTGGCAAATCAATCACATCATCACCCATATAAGCACAATCTTCAGCTTGAATACCCGATTGTTTGCACAGCTCTGCAAGCCCATCAGCCTTTCGTAGGCTACCTTGAATCAGATATTTAATGCCTAAATCGGCCGCACGATGCGCAACAACTTTAGATTTTCGCCCCGTTAAAATTGCAACTTCAATCCCAACACGTTGCAACATTTTAATGCCGTGGCCATCTCGAACATTGAAGTTTTTAATTTCATCACCTGCATCTGTCATGGTTACGTGCCCTTCTGTAAGCACGCCGTCCACATCAAGAATCAACATTTTAATCCCTTTAGCGACATCTAAAGGAAACGTTTGGTATGCGCTCATGCGATACCTGCCTGCAGTAAATCATGCATATGTACAATACCTGCCAACTCACCAACTTCATTGCTTACAAATAATACAGTCACTTTTTTTTCTTCCATCAACCTAACCGCTTCGCTTGCCAAATGGTTTTGGGCAATCATTAGAGGAGAGGTATGCATCACTTCAGAAACATGCATACTCAAATCTACCTGCCCATCCTGCTGTAAAACTCGTCTTAGATCACCATCCGTCAAACAGCCTTCTAGTTTATTGCCCTGGCCTATACCTGTGATACCAAATCGAAAGCTACTCATTGTAAATATAGCATCAGATAAGTGCGCTGTCGCTTCAATCATGGGAATCTTTTCGCCCTGATGCATCACGTCAGCAACCGACATTAAACGCCTACCCAAACTTCCTGCAGGGTGAACCCGTGCAAAGTCTTCTGGTTTAATGCCTCTATGCTTTAAAACAACTACAGCTAGAGCATCACCTAGCGCAAGTGTTGCTGTTGTCGATGCTGTAGGCGCCAAGTTCATTGGACATGCTTCTTCCGTAACAGGGATATGCAACACAAAATCCGCATGTTTTGCTAATGTTGAAGTCTTTCCTCCCGTCATGGCAATAATCGGTGCACCCAATCGTTTAATCGTTGGAAGCAGTCCGCAGACTTCAGAAGTTTCGCCGCTGTGCGATAGCGCCAGCACAGCATCATCAGATGTAATCATACCTAAATCACCATGCTGAGCTTCTGCCGCATGCACAAAAAATGCAGGTGTTCCCGTTGAGGCAAAAGTAGCAGCAATTTTACGCGCAATAATTCCTGATTTACCCATGCCAATAATGACAAGCTTACCCTTGAGATTGAGAATTAAAGATGCCGCCTCCACAAAATCATCATTGATGGCGGTTTTTTGTGCTTGAAGCGCTGCTATTTCTATATCTAAAACATTAAAAGCTTGGTTAACCCATTCTTCTTTGTTTTTTGCTGCTGCATTCATCTTTTATTATCCCCATACCTTCGAGCTGGTTTCAACTGCCATGCGCCGTAATATTTCTTTGGCTTTTACTCTAAACGATGTTAATTCTTTTTTTGCAACTGGGTCAGCTGATTTATGCTTTATTTTCAATGGGTTAACTGCAACCCCGCGCGATCTAAACTCAAAGTGTAAATGAGGGCCTGTTGCCAGCCCACTCATGCCAACATAACCAATAACTTGACCCTGCTTAACATAACTTCCTTTGCGAATGCCTTTACCATACTGGCGCATATGTGCATAAGCTGTGCTGTGGATACCGTTGATGTGTCTGATTTCTATAAATCTGCCATAACCACTTTTCCAACCTTTATATACAACTCTACCATCGCCTACTGCGCGAATAGGTGTACCACTTTTTGCCGCATAATCCACGCCACGGTGCGCGCGATTGTAGCCTAAAACAGGATGTTTTCGAGAGGTCTTGAAGCGTGAAGAGATACGGGAATATTTTACAGGGGACTTTAAATATGTTTTTCTGAGATTACGGCCTTCATCAGAATAATACTCAATATCCCCTTTTTTATTTTTATATCTCACTCCGGTATATTTGTAACCTTTATTTACAAATTCAGCAGCCAGGATGGTTTGTCCTACGCGTTTACCTTCATCATCAAAAGATTCTTCAAACATCACTTTAAACGAATCACCTTTGCGAAGATCCCTAGAGAAATCAATGTCCCATGCAAACATATCTACAAGCTTAATGGTTAATGAATCTTCTAACCCTGCTCTTGCTGCATCGTAAAACAAACTGTCGTGAATTATGCCCTCTACAACGGAGGTTCGCGTTAACAGTTTTCGTGGTTTAACAAAAGCCTGCCATTGTTTTCCCTCCTCATAAACAAGACTTAAATTTGCTGTTGCATCAATTTGATATGTTACTTCAATAGTATCGTTAGAATCTTTGCGCCTAAATTTATGCCCAATATGTACATTCTTTAATGGGTAAACGGTTTTAGATGCATGAATTATATTTGCAGCTTCAGCCATAGGAAAGCCCAAACGAGTTAGCACAAGCCCTGCTGTATCACCCGACTTCAATACTTCAATCTGCTCTTTAAATGCGCGTGTAATTAAGTTCGGTTTTAACCATTCATCATATTCAATCGTTTCACTGTTTCCGCCAGCTTGACCCTCTATTGAAGTAAATAAAGCAAGAAAAACAGCTAACAAGCTAGATGCAATAAATAAAGGGGCGCTTTTGCGCGCAAATTTCCCAAAATTTAATTCACTGGGCAAAACTTTATACTTCATTTCTTAAACGTTTTAAAATTTTATCCAACTCTTGTTTTTGTTGATAATTTACTTTGAGCTCCCCAGAGCCATCTTTTTTTCTCGTTAAGGTAACACTTAGACCCAACACTCGTGTCATCTCTTCCTCTAGTGCTTTAATATCAGCATCAACCGTTATTTCTTTTTTTTGTTCATTGGAAGCTGCTTTTTTTGCTTCCTTTTCCATTTGGCGTGCACTCCAGCCCTTTTCTATACAAAGCTTTGCTAACACCAGAGCAACAGTTTCTTCAAGTCCAACCAAAGGTCTTGCATGACCCATATTTAATTTTCTCTCTTCCAACATCGTTTGGATTGCTGCAGGTAATTGTAATAGACGAATAAGGTTACTCACTTGTACGCGCGAAACACCGATGCTTTCAGCAACTTGTTGCTGTGTGTAATTAAACTCATTCATCAGGCGGCGGTATGCTCTAGCTGACTCTACAGACGTTAAGTCATCCCGCTGTTCATTTTCAACAATTGCAAGCTCTAGTGCTTGTAAATCATCAACATCTCGAACCACTGCTGGAATATCTTTAAGCTTTGCAAGTTGTGATGCTCGCCAACGCCGTTCTCCAGCAATCAATTCATAACCATCACCTTGTGGGCGAATGAGAATAGGCATCAAGACACCATCACGGCGAATAGACTCTGCTAAAGTATTCATTTCATCTTGGTCAAAATGAGAACGTGGTTGATATTGGTTGGGTTTTATCCTCGCAATAGAAATAAGCGTTGCTTGTGCCAACACATCTGGCGTTGGTTTGTCCCCCAAGAGTGCGTTTAAACCACGTCCTAAAGCTTGTCTCTTTTTTTGTGGTGTTATCATAGTTTATCCCATCCCTCTTAAGTCTATCATACAGCCATTGCCTCACGCTGAATAAGCTCTTGCGCCACTTGTAAGTATGCCTGTGCGCCCGATGACCGTAAATCATGATACATCACGGGTAAACCATAACTAGGGGCCTCAGACAAACGTACATTCCTAGGAACAACGGACTCATATACTTGGACACCAAAATATTCACGCACATCTTTCTCTACTTGTGCCGATAAGTTGTTTCGGCGATCTACCATCGTTAACAAAATACCTTCTATTTCAAGCTGATTGTTTAGATGAGCCCTTACCCTCCGAATGGTATCCATTAACTGACTCAGGCCTTCCATAGCATAAAATTCTGTTTGCAACGTAACCAAGACGCGATCCGATGCTGTGAGCGCATTAACCGTTAACATATTTAAAGCTGGTGGGCAGTCAATAATTACATAATCAAAAACTTCCCCATCATACTTTTCTAAGCACGTTAACAACACACGTTCTCTGTTTTCTTGATTCACCAACTCTATCTCAGCACCAGAAAGATCCATTGTTGCTGGCACTAAATATAGTCCCTCACATTCAGTTTCAATAATAGCATCTGATAAAGATGAACCTTGACCCAAAATATCATACATCCCTATTTCAACAGAGTCTTTATCAACCCCGAGTCCTGATGTTGTATTACCCTGAGGGTCTAAATCAAGAACAAGCACCCGTTTATCGAGTGCTGACAGTGACGCTGCTAGATTAATACTGGTTGTAGTTTTACCAACACCACCTTTCTGGTTTGCTATTGCAAATACTGGCCCTAATCTTTTATGTTTCACGTGAAACACCTCCCCTTCCATCATCTTTTAAATAACAAACAACTCTTTGAAGGTTTGGTGGTTTATAATCTTCATAAAGCTTCCAACCAATAATATTTGGTAACTCAGCATCATCAGGAACAGGTAACACAGCCTTACCACCGTTCACAACATGTTTATCACACATTGCAATTAAAGATCTAATATCTGATACCGCGCGCGCAACACAAACTGTAGCCTCTAGTGGCTCCAAATCATTAATATCAGCATCATAAGCTTTAGCATTTAGCTTTAACTTCCTGATAACATGTCGAATAAACTCTGTTCTTTTTTTCCGACGTTCCACCAAAAAACCTGTGATATTATTCCGATGGATTAAAAGTGGTATCCCCGGGACACCCATTCCACTTCCTATATCAAGCACCACAGCACCATCTTCAATCCACCGTGAAAGCTCAATAGATGGCAATATAAATGTTTTATAGAAAATATTTATATCTTTTACTGATGTTAAATTCAGCACCTTGCGAAACCGCAAAACCTCATCACAATATTCTTTCTGTCTTTTATCCATCATACTTTCAACTTTTCAGAAGACTTAAGCCATATCATCATACAACTCATAGCTGCAGGTGTGACCCCTGATATCTGAGCTGCTTGAGCGAGATTACTCGGCCTAGATGCATCAAGTTTTTGTCTAACCTCAGTACTTAATCCAAGCACCTTTGAATAATCAATATCTTTAGGAATATAGATATTCTCTAGGTTTTTAAACTTTTCAACTTCCAATTCCTGTTTATCTAAGTATCCATCATAATGTAAAAGTGCCTTCACAGACGCTTTATCTCGAGCATTCAAGTCACCCAATTGAAGAAGAACTAACACTTGATTTAAATCAACATCTGATCGATGGCAAAATGAGGAAATACTCATCCCCTGTTTAGGCACAGGAAGCTGAAGCGCATCAAGTTTTTTACGCCACTCTTTACCTGAACCTATAACAATAGAGCGTAGCTTAAGATCTGCCTCTCGCATAAGTTGCATACGGCGGACAACCTTTTCTTTCCGGTTATTATCAAGTAAACCAAGATCCATTGCTGCTTTGGACAACCTTATATCTGCATTATCTTCCCTTAACTGAAGGCGAAACTCTGCACGAGATGTAAACATCCTGTAAGGCTCACTGACACCTTTATGCACCAAATCATCTACCATAACACCTATATATGATTCAGCTCTTGTAGGAACCCACTCATCCAACCCCAATGCTTTAGATGCCGCATTCACCCCTGCCAATAAACCTTGAGCAGCTGCCTCTTCATAACCTGTTGTACCATTAATTTGCCCAGCATGAAATAACCCTGATACTTTTTTACACTCTAGTGTTAGCCGTAGTTCCGTTGGATCTACATAGTCATATTCAATCGCATAACCTGGTCGAAGAATATTAACCGACTCCAGTCCTTTTATAGATCTTAGAAACTTCCATTGCACATCAATAGGTAACGAGGTTGAAATACCGTTAGGATACACTTCAGCATGATCACTACCCTCGGGTTCCAAAAATATTTGGTGGCTATCTTTATCTGCAAATCGAACTACTTTATCTTCAATACTGGGACAATACCTAGGACCTTTACTCTCAATTTGTCCCGAAAACATAGGGGACCTTTTTAAATTTTCGCGAATAATATCGTGTGTATATTCATTTGTTCTTGCGATAGCACAACTATCTTGAATTTGATAAACTTGCTCATGAAGAATAGAAAATGGTATTGCAGATAAATCACCTGGCTGCTGCTCTAAACTATCCCAGTCTATCGTTCGTTTATCTAACCTTGGTGGTGTCCCTGTTTTCAAACGACCAATTCGCAATTCTTTTTGGTATAATTCTTGGGTCAACCCATCAATTGATGCGTCACCCAAACGCCCTGCAGAAAAACGGTTATCTCCAATATGAACCAAACCACCTAAAAAAGTACCTGTAGTCAAAATAACAGTGGGTGCAAAATGTTTCACGCCCATACCATCGATAACACCTACTACCGCACCCGACTCAAAAATAAGCTCATTGATTGATGCCTGATATAAATGAAGATTAGCTTGCAAGTCCAAGTGTTTCCTCATTGCAATATGATACAAACGACGATCACACTGGGCTCTTGTTGCCTGCACAGCAGGTCCTTTTCTTTGGTTGAGAATGCGGTATTGTAATGCAGATAGATCTGCAACCAGACCCATCACCCCACCAAGCGCATCAATTTCTTTTACCAAATGACCTTTTCCAACACCACCAATCGCCGGGTTACATGACATCTTTGCAATTGTATCAAGATTTTGTGTTATCAAACGAATTTTTGCGCCACGGCGCGCGGCAGCAAGCGCTGCTTCACAACCAGCATGGCCAGCACCAATCACCAGTACATCGACTGGACCATCTGGATGTTCCACGTGAAACGTTTTAGAGATATTTTCCATACGGAATATTTTATAAAAAAATAGCTATATATCTACATAGATATATAGCTATCAAAGAAAATCTAGATAAGATAAATAAGCGTTGGATACATACACAATATAAAGATAAATAGGGTAAACTATATAATTTAAGTGCGCCTTAATAAATCAATATAAATGTGAATAATTAAAAAAAGGGAGGGTAACCTCCCTTTTTGTACTACCTAAAAAATATTTTAGTTTTTACGTTTTTCTAACATATTATGAATAATAGGTGAGAAAATAAGCTCCATTGCTAACAACATTTTACTCGAAGGAACAACAATTGTATTTCTCCGAGACATAAATGAACCATTTAACATTGATAATAAATATGGGAAATCAATACCCCACTGTTCTGTATTACGGATTCGAATCACCATTAAACTTTCATCTGGCGTTGGTACATCGCGCGCAATAAATGGATTTGAAGTATCAACAAGAGGAACACGTTGGAAGTTAATATCAGTATGACTAAATTGTGGCGTAATATAGTGAACATAATCATGCATCCGTGATAAAATATTATCAACTACTGCTTCCGATGAATAACCACGCATTTCAGTATCTCGGTGGATTTTTTGAATCCACTCAATATTAACCACCGGTACAATCCCAACCATCAAGTCGGCATATGGTCGCACCTCTTCAACACCACCATGTAAACCTTCGTAAAATAATAAGTCGGATCCTTGGCCCACGTCTTTCCAATCTGTAAACCGACCAGGTTCAACACCATATATTTTAGCTTCTTCATCGTCATGGACGTACTGGCGCGCTTTACCAACACCATTATCACCATAATCTTTAAACAAACTTGCAATATTATCAAATAAGTTCGCTTCATTAGAAAAGTGGCTTAGGCGTTTACCTGCCGCTTCAAATTCCTTCGCTTTTTCTTTAAATTCATAACGATCAAACTTATGAAAGCAATCACCTTCCACAACCGCTGGTGTCACTTCTTCACGATGGAAAATGTGCTCTAGAGCAATCTTAGCAGTACTTGTACCAGCTCCAGAAGAACCAGTAACAGAAATCACAGGATGTTTAACAGACATACATACTCCCTACTTTTAAAAACTTAATTTATAAAACGTTATTTTAATCTATTTAATAATCTGCTGCATTATGCAAGCAAACAAGGGTAAATATCAAGGTAAACCTAAATACGCATGGGCATTAACACGTGACGTGAGCGCTCATGCTCTTCCTCCAGTAATAATGCTGGCGACAAACTATCCTTTAATTGGATTCTAACACGAGGTGATTGAATCGCTGAAAGCACATCACGCATATATTTTGCATTAAAACCGACCTCCACATCCATACCTTCATATGAAATAATTAAATCTTCTTCGGCTTGTTCTTGCTCTGTATTATGCGCTGCAATGGCAAGATTATTTTCTGTGAATGTAAGTTTGACGTCATGCGTAAAATCATTTGCAACAACCATACTCCGGCGTAATGCCTGATCCAAACTACTTTTCTCTACGACAGCAGTGTATGGATTGTTTTTAGGGATTACATCTTCATACACTGGATATTTTGCGTCTATTACTTTTGAAGTAAACCGCTGTTGATTCACTTCAACTCTAACCTGTTGTTTTCCAAGGTATAATTTAATATTATCTTCTGATTCTTCAGCTAATCTTTTAATCTCTAGGACTGCTTTTTTTGGCACAATACAAACTGTTTCATCATTTTGATTATCTAGCATAAATTCACTTAACGCCATGCGATGTCCATCAGTAGTAACAACACGAATACCATGTTCTTTACTTACTTCAAATAAACTACCCGTTAAATACTTACGTGTTTCATCATTGGACATAGCAAAGCTTGTTGAACCAATCATGCGTGCCAATTCAGATCCTTGAATATTAATAGCCAAGTCAGTTTCATCTGAGGGTTCACTTGGAAATTCATCCGCAGGTTTTGTAGCCAATTTAAATTTAACACCACCACTTAAAATATCTAAAAAGGAGCCTTCAATTTTCAATTCTACAGGATGCTCTGGATTAAGTTCACGGACAATTTCAAAAATCTTTTTTGCTTCAACTGTAAAGATACCTGGCCTTATCACTTCAGCTACTTGTGTGTTGGAATACGTAGCTTGTAAATCGGTGGCTGTAAGCTTAAGGGTTTGTTCATGTGTTTCAAAATGAATATTAGCTAAAATAGGATTGGTATTCCTTTTTTCAACAATGTTTTGACAACGTTGAATTTGAGAAAATAAATCAGTTCGTGAAATTTTTATATGCATAACTCTAATACTCTCTTACTCTATTTATAATTAATTATAGTCATAGTAGGCACTGTTCATAAGTGGGATAAATAATATTTTCTGATATAAAACATCATGTTAAACCAATCAAATGTGTGCATACTTATTTACAAAACCTGTGGATAGATTGCGGATAATATACTTTTTTTATTTTTTTATACATAATATCCTTTAAATCACAACTTATACACACTTTAATACCCCACTTTCTTTCAAGTTATACACAACCAGTGTTAACCTTGTTTTAAAAGTTGCATGAGTCTAATCATTTCTTCATCAAAGTCTTTATCAGTGTTGCGTTCTTCTTGGATTTTCCGATAAGCATACAATATGGTGGTATGATCTTTCTTTTCAAAACGATCAGCAATTTCTGGCATAGACATTTTTGTTAATTCTTTACTGATATACATTGCAACTTGTCTTGGGTAAGCAATATTTCTTTTTCTACCCTTTGATTTCATATCCTGAATACGAATATTATAATAGTTTGCGACTTGTTTTTGTATTTCTTCAATGGTGATGACTCTAGATTTAAGCTGAAGCTGGTCGCGTAACTTATCTTGAGCTAACGCCATGGTGATTGGGCGGCCAGAGAGCTTAGCGTAAGCAGTAAGCCTCGTTAGTGCACCTTCTAATTCGCGAACATTAGTGGATATTTTTGAGGCCAATAAAAAACAAATTTCATCATCTAAATCAATACCTGCTAAGTCTACCTTACTTTTAAGAATAGCCATGCGCGTTTCGAAATTAGGCGGTTGGATGTCTGCAACTAATCCCCAGTTAAAACGGGAACGTAAACGTTCAGCTAAATGCTTAATAGAAGAAGGGTCGCGATCTGAGGTTAAAATAATTTGTTTTTTTGCTTTATGAAGCACATCAAAAGTATGGAAAAATTCTTCTTGCGTACTTTGTTTGCCTTCAATAAATTGAATATCATCAATTATTAATACATCAACCTTGCGGTATTTATCACGAAAAGCAGATGTTCTTTGCGAACGAATAGAGTCAATTAACTCATTGGTGAAATGTTCACCTGTTCGATAAGCAATACGAATACCATCACGTTCAGCCAACTGATTTGCTATAGCGTTGATTAAATGGGTTTTACCTAACCCAACACCACCGTGGATGTATAAAGGGTTATACTGGGCACCTGGTTGATCAGCTACGGCCAAACTTGCAGCATGACAAAACTCATTACTTGAACCAACAACAAAATTATCAAAAGTAAAACGTTCATCAATAAAGCCATCTATATTGGCCTTTATTTTTTTTTCTTTTGCTTGAGTAACGGGCGCAAATGTAATGGAGGAATCAATATGATATTTTAATGTAATACGGCTTAAATTAAGTGTTTTTAAGGCCTCAAGAATAAGCGCTTCACAATCAGTTTTGATGCCATCAATAAAGAATTCACTAGGCACCTGAAGAGTGAGTATGTCATCGGTTAAACTTGTTGTAATAGGTTCTATCCATGCGCCCATTTTTGCCGGCGACAATTGAGAGGATAATTGTGATTTAATAATGTCCCACAGTTCTTGATGATTCATGCCAGAAGCCTAACCTTGAATATAAAAGAATTCACCAGTCTAGATGAAGCGAGGAGAGAATTAAGTTGACGAATGATCAAATTCATATTCATATTCATTGGATATGATAGATAACAAGAAAGTGATTTTTGAGGAGCAGGCTGAAGTTTTAGCAAATGTGTCCTACAAAGGTGAGCAATGTATTATGCGTGTACATGCTCCTAAAACCGCAAAAAATGCACAACCTGGACAGTTCGTACATATTCGTGTATCTGAACAACAGCCTCTTCGTAGACCAATTTCGATTATGTTAACCAATCCTGAATTAGGCTCTGTTGATTTGTTATATAAGAAAATCGGTGAAGGAACCCATCAATTAGCACAGCGTAAAGTAGGTGAGATTTTGCCCATGCTTGGGCCTATTGGTACACCTTTTGATTTATCAAATTTAGATAAACGATATATTTTAATTGGCGGCGGAGTTGGTGTTCCGCCAATGATATTTGTTGCAGATCAACTTGCAGGTCGTGCTGAACAGGTTTTGTTTGCGGGTTCTGAGGTTGAGTTTCCTTTTGCGCTTAAACCTTCTACATTTATGTTGCCTGGTATTAAGGGTAATACGACCTTAACCATTGCTTCGCTTGAAGAACGGGGTGTTGCTTGTCGTTTGGCATCCAATGCCGGTTTATATGGTTGTTATGAAGGATATGTGCCTGATTTGGCAAGGGACTATATTCAAGCTTTAAGTGATGAGGAGCGTTTAAAATGTGTGCTGTTATCATGTGGACCCCATGTCATGTTACATGCAGTTGCAAAATTAGGACGGGACTTTAATATACCAGCACAATTAAGCTTGGAAGAGTATATGGCATGTGCTGTTGGTGGTTGTGCGGGTTGTATGGTGAAAACAGTTGAAGATGGTGAAGAAAAATATAGGCGAGTATGTGTTGATGGCCCAGTATTTCCAGCTGAGCTGTTACCTGAATTTGCTTAAAAGAGGATTTAAATTAAATGAGTAGTAACTTTGTATTTACGTCAGAATCAGTATCAGAAGGTCACCCAGATAAAGTAGCAGATCGGATATCAGACAGTGTGCTTGATGCGATTTTAGAACAAGATAAATATGCGCGTGTTGCCTGTGAAACCATGGTGAATACAGGTATGGTTGTATTATCTGGAGAGATAACAACGTCTGCCGTGATTGATTATCAAGACATCGCTAGAAATGCCATCAAAGATATTGGTTACAACTCATCTGAAATGGGTTTTGACTATGCATCTTGTGCTGTGCTGGTAACAATGGATAAACAATCTGTAGACATTGCTGCAGGTGTGAATGAAGGTGAAGGTATTGATTTAGATCAAGGTGCAGGAGACCAAGGTTTGATGTTTGGTTATGCATCCAATGAAACAGATGTATTGATGCCTATGCCAATATATTTATCACACAAGTTGGTAGAAAAACAAGCAGAAGTGCGTAAAAATAACACGCTTTCTTACTTGCGCCCTGATGCAAAATCGCAAGTGACAGTGCGCTATGAAAATCATAAACCTGTTGCAATTGATGCTGTTGTACTATCAACCCAACATTCAGCTGATGTTGAGCACAATGATTTGGTTGCAGGTATCATGAAAGAAATCATTGAACCTGTTTTAGGTGCAACTGGTTTATTACATGACAAAACAGAATACCACATCAACCCTACAGGTCGTTTTGTGATTGGTGGGCCTGTTGGTGATTGCGGCGTGACGGGCCGAAAAATTATTGTGGACACGTATGGTGGTTTTGGTCATCACGGCGGTGGCGCCTTTTCAGGTAAAGATCCCACAAAAGTGGATCGTTCAGCATGTTATATGATGCGTTATGTGGCGAAAAATATTGTAGCAGCAGGGCTTGCGGACCGTTGTGAAGTGCAAGTAGCATATGCTATTGGTGTGGCTCATCCGTTATCAGTTATGGTGAATACGTTTGCCACTGGTAAAATTGATGAAGAGAAGCTCGCTGATATTGTTCGTGAAGTTTTTGATTTGCGTCCAAAAGGTATCGTGCAAGAGCTTGATTTATTACGCCCAATTTATGCTAAAACTTCGGCGTATGGTCACTTTGGCCGCGAATTACCTGAGTTTACATGGGAAAAAACGGATAAAGTTGATGCATTAAGGGCTGCAGCTGGCCTTTAATCGTTTGCTTTAAGACTGAGGAGCACTGCGTCGGTGTGGTTACTTATCATAATCAACCGTTAGGCTCAGTCGTTATATATAAAAACAACGGTGCTCATATTTTTATGCCCAAAGTGAAAACTTGGGCGAATATAGGAGTATGAGAATGTCTGAATTTACAGATTATAAAGTCGCTGATATGTCATTGGCAGCATGGGGTCGCAAAGAAGTTAAAATTGCGGAAACTGAAATGCCAGGTTTAATGGCCTTGCGTACAGAATATGCAGGCAAAAAACCATTGGCTGGCGCTCGTATTGTTGGTTGCTTGCACATGACCATTCAAACAGCGGTATTGATGGAAACACTGATTGATTTGGGTGCAGAAGTGCGCTGGTCATCATGTAATATCTTTTCAACCCAAGATCAAGCTGCCGCAGCAATGGTTGCAGCGGGTATTCCAACGTTTGCTTGGAAAGGCGAAACAGAAGAAGAGTTTTGGTGGTGTATTGAGCAAACAGTACATGGCCCTAATGGTTGGACACCTAACCTTATCCTAGATGATGGTGGTGATGTTACCCAACTTATCCATGATAAATACCCTGAATTATTAAAAGATATTAAAGGTTTGTCTGAAGAAACAACAACGGGCGTGCATCGTTTGTATGAAATGGCGAAAAAAGGCGAGTTGAAAGTACCTGCGATTAACGTTAATGATTCGGTAACCAAGTCTAAATTTGATAACCTGTATGGCTGCCGTGAATCTTTACTTGATGGCATCAAACGCGCTACCGATGTGATGATTGCTGGTAAAATAGCTGTTGTATTAGGTTATGGTGATGTGGGTAAAGGTTGTGCGCAAGCATTTAAAGGCATGGGCGCAACGGTATGGGTGACTGAAATTGACCCAATTTGTGCGTTGCAAGCTGCTATGGAAGGTTACCGTGTTGTGGATATGAATGATGCCTGCAAAGAAGGTAATATTTTCGTAACCACTACTGGTAATTACCATGTGATTCAACATGACCATTTGGTGAACATGAAAGATCAATCGATTGTTTGTAATATAGGTCATTTTGATAATGAAATTGATGTGGCTTCTTTGAAACAATACGAGTGGGAAAATGTTAAACCACAAGTAGACCAAATTATCTTCCCAGATGGTACGCGTATTACTCTATTGGCTGAAGGTCGTTTGGTAAATCTTGGTTGCGCAACGGGTCACCCAAGTTTTGTGATGTCTGCATCATTCACTAACCAAGTGATGGCGCAAATTGAGCTTTGGGAAAACCACAGCAACTACGGCAATGAAGTGTATGTGTTGCCAAAACGTTTGGATGAGAAAGTTGCACGTTTACACCTTGAAAAAATTGGTGTGAATTTGACACAATTATCTAAGGAGCAAGCTGATTATATTAGCGTGCCAATGGAAGGCCCTTATAAGGTTGACCATTATCGTTACTAAGTCGCTGACGCGTCTTTGTTGGTTGGGGGTGGCGGTATCTTTGATGCTGCCACTTTCCGTTCAAGCTGAAGGAAATTCTGCCGATTTAAAATTTGATAAAAACGATGATGGTGTTATCAATCGTAGCGATTGGCGAAGAATGAAAGCAGATGAGAAAAAAACCTATGCGCGATTGTCTCTAGAAGCGATTGGGGAAAATCCAGGCGCAATAGTAAAAAAAGATGTATCTAGAGAGACATTGCTTTTACAAGCTTTAGAAAAAATTTATGGTAGATAAAGAATAGTTTTTTATTTAAAACGAACGAAAGGCTTTTCGAGTTCGTTTTTTAGTAAACGAAGTGCGCGACCACGGTGTGATATAGATGCCTTTTCTTCTGGCGTTGCTTGAGCAAAAGTTTTATTAAGCTTGGGAGAGAAAAACAGTGGATCATAACCAAAACCAACATCCCCCAGTAAATGATCAAGAATAAAACCATCTACCTTAGCCTCTGCAACCACGGGGCTTTTGTTTGGGATAGCAAGGTGTAAAGCACAGTGAAAGCTTGCCTTTCTTGGCTTGATATCACCTAATTCAGACAATAATTGCTCATTGTTTTCTGTATCAGAGGCTTCTTCACCCGCAAAACGTGCAGAATATACGCCAGGTGCGCCATTGAGTGCGACAACACACAAGCCAGAATCATCCGCCAGTGCTGGTAGCTGGTTTGCAAGCATAAAGGCCTCAGCTTTCTTTTGTGCGTTTTCGGCAAAAGTTTTCCCATCTTCGACAACTTCAACAAATCTAGTTTGCTCAGCAGGTAGCACATTGATATTTAAAGAAGAAAGAATATGTTCAATTTCTTCACGCTTTTTGAGGTTATTACTGGCAATGACAAGTTGTTGAATCATAGGTATATATTTTAGGTATTTTGATTCGTGTATAACGCCTGTAAAATTTCACGGGCACCCAAATCTAAAACTTCATTCGCGAGTTGTTCCCCTAGAGCCGCGCCATCTTGACGAGCACCAGAAATACTTCGACGAATTATTTTTGTGCCATCAACTTCACCAACTAAACCTTCCAGATGCAGCTGGTCGCCATCAAGTGTGGCATAAGCACCGATTGGAACTTGGCAACCACCTTCTAAACGGGCTAAAAATGCGCGTTCAGCACGTGTTCTATCGGTAGTATCCACATGATTTAAACTATCTACTAAACGGTTAGTATCTGTATCTGTATCACGTGTTTGAATGCCTAAAGTACCTTGGGCGACGGCAGGCAGGACGTCATCAACTTCCAGGTAACCATGCATCTGATCTTCCATACCCATGCGTTTGATGCCTGCTGCGGCAAGGATTACAGCATCGACTTCGGTGCCAAGCTTGTTACGGCGTGTTTGAATGTTACCACGAATGGATATGCATTTAAATTTTGGATATTTGGCATTAATTTGAGCAATACGCCGCAAACTGGATGTACCAACGGTGGCATCTTCTGGCAATGAATCTAAATCACCACCTGTCACTGTAGCATAAATATCACGCGCATCTTCACGCTCAGGGTGGACACGGATTGAGGTGCCTGCGGGTAATTCAGTAGGCACATCTTTCATCGAATGCACAGCAATATCGGCGCGACCATCGAGTAATGCTTCATCAATCTCTTTGGTAAATAATCCTTTACCACCAACCTTGGCCAAAGGCACATCGAGGATTTTGTCGCCACGGGTCACAATTTTTACCAGCTCAGTGGTTGTGCCTGGATGCAAACGCTCTAATTCAGCGGAAACCCATTCCGCTTGCCAAAGGGCAAGGGGTGATTTGCGGGTTGCGATGCGAATATGCGTCATGAAAGCTCCAAAATACTGTGTTTTAGCAATTAAACACTCTCTATCACCAGCTAATTTAGTATGGTTAACAAGCGCACTTGATTGATAGGAGAACTTAAAGGTGTAATATCCACAATAGTCTCTTTTCCCTTTTTTAATTGCAAGTGTAAGGGGATTTGACCCATTTTTTCTAAATAAGAAAAGGCTGCGAAATCAGCATAATCTTCAGCCCAAGTTAAAGAAGCATAAAGTGTGACGAAGGGCGTTTGTTTTAAATGGGTGAAAATTTCAGGTAGCTTATTATTGTTGATATAATCGCGTTGGATAGTTAAATGATAAGCATTGAGATGCTTACGTTCGGAGAACTCAAAAGTTATAAGAGGTTGTGAATATGCTTGCCAAACATTTTCCGTGAATAGTGTTTCTGTGTTACTGATATGCAAATATTGTTGCATAAAGGGGTCAACGAAAGGTGTTTGGTAGGTCTCAAAGTCGATAATATGTGCAGTTTCATGGAGTAATGCATAAGTTAAAGCAGGTATTTCAGGTACTCCTACGTAGGTTATATAATAGTCACCTTGGCTAAACATGGAATTTGCACGATATTCTAACCAACTTTTTGTATTGGTATGAAATAATTTAGGGTTGAGAAGGATGGTGTAAAACCTTTCATTGTTTTTGCCGTTGATAACCCAATCGGTAATACCGGCGCCCACTAAGTTTTTGACAAAAAAGATGCGAGTTAGCTTCTTTTGTAATACTTTTTGCCATGATGAGGGGAGTGTAGAGAAAGATTTTTTCAAAAGTTCTTTTTCTACCAATGTAGGCAAATAACTTTCATAGCTTAAAGCAATAGGGTTAAGTTTGGCATCTGCCTTTTGCCATGTTTTTAACAATGTTTCTGGTATAGCTACAGCACGTTCGGTCAGTGTTTGTTTTTCTTGGAGAGGTAAAAGTTTCCCCAGTTGTTTTCGTTGTTCGAGGTTAATGCTTACATTATCTATTGTAGCTTGGCAGCCTGTTGTAAGACATAATATTATCAATAAAGCTGTGGCGCCAGAAGGATATTTTTCGCGAGACTTTGTCATAACCACCCCTTTAATTTATAACCTATGCATGAACGTCATCACATATATTTGAGCATTACAATAGATAGTTTAAAAATAACCCACTAAAAATGATGGCCCCCAAGATATTATTGTTGAGAAAGGCTTTAAAGCAGCGCTTTGGTTGTCTGTGATAGATAAGTGTTTGATGATACACAGCAAAACATGCAGCAAAACTTAACCCCAAAAAGTAAGGCATGCCAAGCTGATAAGAAAAACCAAGCAAAACCATGATAGCTAGAAAAACAAACTGAAAAATTGCAATCCAAAAACTATTCCATCTGCCAAAAAGAACAGCAGTTGATTTGATGCCCGCTTTTATGTCATCGTCATAATCAGCCATGGCATATATGGTATCATATGCCAAAACCCAGCAAAGGTTGGCCATAAAAAGAAGCCAAGCTTCGGCTGGTATGGTCTGTTGCGTTGCCATATAAACCATGGGAATTGCCCAGCCAAAAGCAGCACCAAGGAAAACTTGCGGAAAATGGGTGTAGCGTTTCATAAAAGGGTAAATTATTGCAAGAAAAACAGCTGTAAAAGATAAAAGAATCGTTTGCCAGTTCATAGTGAGGACCAGTAAAAAGGACAGCATGACAAGAGAGAAAAACAAAGCTAAAGCATGTTTTTCAGATAATTCACCCGTTGCTAAAGGGCGAGAGACTGTACGTTTCACTTTTCCATCTACTTTTCGATCGGCATAGTCATTAATGACACAACCAGCAGCACGCATTAAAAAAACGCCTAAGATAAACACAACCACAATCAATACATCAGGTTTGCCTTCACCAGCGAGCCATAACGCCCATAATGTTGGCCAAAGCAGTAAAAAGTTGCCAACAGGTTTATCCAAACGCATGAGGCGAACATATGGATTTTGTTTCCAATTCATGGTTTAAATATCAGGATAACCCAAGTGCCAGCAAAAACAATATTGCTCATAAAAACAGCAGAAGAACCTAAGTCTTTCGCGCGCCCAGAAAGTTCGTTGAAGTCAGTGCTGATACGATCTACAACAGCTTCAACAGCAGAGTTTAATAATTCAACAACCAAAACCAGCAGCCAAGACATACAAAGTAAAAGTTTTTCGATGTGTGTTTCGCCTAAATAAAAAGCCAAAGGTACAATGATAAATGAGGCGAAAACTTCAATACGAAAGGCTTGCTCGTATTTCCAAGCTGCTTTTAACCCAGCAATAGACCACTTGGTCGCATGAAAGAGGTGCTCAAGTGGGTGATGCGAAGGTTTCATGATGGACGTTTATCATAATAACGAAGCAAAGATAACTGCGGAGAACGTTTTTCTTCAATCGCTACAGGGTAATCACCAGTAAAGCAGGCATCACAGTGGCTTTCACGTGGTTTTCCGATGGCGCGATACAACCCTTCCTTTGAAACAAAGGCCAAAGAGTCTGCACCAATAGCTTTACACATTTCATCGAGATCCATTTGGTTTGCCATTAACTCTTCAGAATCGGGCGTATTGATGCCATAAAAACATGAGTGTTTGGTAGGTGGACTAGAAATTCGCATATGGATTTCAGTTGCTCCAGCTGCGCGCACCATTTCTACAATTTTGCGGCTGGTTGTGCCGCGAACAATAGAATCATCAACCAATACGATGCGTTTGCCTTTAATCATATCCCGGTTTGGATTGAGCTTGAGCTTAACGCCAAAGTTACGAATACTTTGTTTAGGTTCAATAAATGTGCGGCCCACATAATGGTTGCGTATCAAACCCATTTGGAAAGGAATGCCAGCTTCAATTGCAAACCCCATAGCAGGTGGAACGCCAGAATCTGGAACAGGAACGACCAAATCTGCTTCTACTGTTGATTCTTTTGCTAGTTCTGTGCCGATATTATAGCGCGCTTGATACACGTTTACGCTTTCTAAATTAGAGTCTGGTCGTGCAAAATAGACATATTCAAACACACAAAAACGGGGTGATGGATTCGCAAAAGGGGAGAAAGAGTGAATGCTTCCATCAGCTTCAACGACTACCAATTCACCAGCTTCTACATCGCGAACATAATCTGCGCCGATTAAGTCGAAGGCACATGTTTCACTTGCCATAACCCAAGAGCCATCCAACTTACCTAGAACCAAAGGGCGGATACCGTTGGGGTCACGCACACCTAACAGGCGAGACTCCGTCATCACTAAAACAGAAAAACCACCAGCAAGCCGTTGCACAGCTTCGGTTAGGCGCTCTTGAGTGCTTGTGCCTTGGCTTTTTGCAAGTAAATGAATAATGACTTCAGTATCCGAAGTGGACTGAAAAATAGAGCCCGTTTTTTCGAGCTCAGTTCTTAGTTCTTCGGCATTAATAATGTTGCCATTGTGGCACATGGAAATACCACCATGAGCATATTGGTACATAAAAGGCTGGCAGTTACGTAAGCCAAGGTCGCCTGCTGTAGAATAGCGAACGTGACCAATCGCGCTTCGCCCCTCTAGCTTAACCATGTCCTCTTTTTGATACACATCGGAAACTAAACCCATACCGCGGTGATTGTTGAAATTTTTACCATCTGTAGAAACAATGCCTGTTGATTCCTGACCACGATGTTGCAAAGCATAAAGCCCTAAATAAGTTAAATTTGCCGCCTCTGCATGGTCGAGGACACCAAAGACGCCGCATTCATCGCGAAAATGATCATCATCGCTGTGCGCATCGTTTTCAAATAGGTTATTCATGGTTTGCTATCCTTAAGTGTTTCAATAAAAAGATCTTTCATTGCGTCTTGATCTTCAGGGCTAATATTGTTTTTAATGGTTTCAACAACCTTTTGCGTTGTTGATTGTGATGCAGAAGCTTGAGAGGAATTGATGCTCTGCGTTGAGAAAGGATAACCGTCAGGTATGGTTTTCCCAATTAAATCACTAAGTTGTATGGCATAAGGAGTGAGCATGCTTTTTTTAAACCAAGTTTGGTCAGGTTTAGCGTAAGCAGTATAAACAAGGAAGCTTAGCCCGATGAGCAGCATGCCCCTAGCCGCACCAAAGAAAATGCCAAGTGTACGGTCTGTTGCAGTTAAATCTGCCATATTAACCAGCTTACGTATCAATGCGCCGATGAGCCCGACGACAATCATTACCAAGACAAAAACAAGAATAAAACCTGCGATATTTGCAACTGAAGGACTATCAATCCAAGCGTCTAAGAAAAAAGAGCCAGCATCTGCGGAGACACGGCTGGCGGTAAAAAATGCCAAAACCAAACCAATCAGCGAAATGATTTCGCGTACAAATCCTCGCCAGACAGAAAGCACCATTGAGAGCCCGACAATGATGATAAGAATGTAGTCGAAAAAATTCACGTTTACCTCTTAGTTGGTGTCACAAACAATCTCATCTTGAAAGATGCAGAAGATAAATACATGTCTAAAAAGCAAGTTGTACAGCTTCACTTAAATGCTTCGCAGGCATTGTTTGCCACTCATTTTCTTGTTTTGATGTGCGCAGGGTAGCAGCGATATTCGCCTCCTGCACTCTTGTATTATTTCCACGGGGTAAAAGCAGTTGGTGAAACCCTAAATTAGCGGCTTCTTTTGCTCTTGATTCAGGTGCGCCAACAGGACGAATTTCACCTGTTAATCCCACCTCACCAAAAACAGCGAGGTTAGCAGGTAAGGCACGTTCTTGGAAAGCGGATAAGATGGCTAAAATAACGCCAAGATCAGATGCTGGTTCTGTTAACTTTACTCCACCAACAACATTGACATAAATATCTTGTGTGCCCAAAGGAATGCCAACACGGCGTTCTAACACAGCGGTTAACATGGCAACACGCGTTGCATCAACACCAACAGTTGAACGTTTGGGCGTTGCATACACTGTGGGAGCAACCAAGGCTTGAATTTCTACCAATACAGGTCGTGTGCCTTCCATACACGCTACGACAACCGAGCCAGGCACATCAATAGCGCGCTCGGCTAAAAATAAACGTGATGCATCCCGAATACCGCATAAGCCTTTATCACTCATTTCAAACACACCAATTTCGCCAGCAGGGCCGAAGCGGTTTTTCACAGCCCGTAAAACACGGTGATTGTAACCTCTATCGCCTTCAAAATAGAGCACCGCATCAACCATGTGTTCTAACACTCTAGGCCCAGCAATACTGCCATCTTTAGTGACATGACCGACCAAAATTAAAGCATGCCCAAGTGTTTTTGCGCTGCTAATAAGTGCTGCAGCACAATCACGTACTTGTGAGACTGTGCCAGGCGCTGAAGCAAGCTGGTTGCTGACAGTCGTTTGAATAGAGTCGATAATCACAGTATGGGGTTTGTATTTTGCAATTGTTGTAAGCATAGCCTCTAAATCGCACGAGGTGGTGAGCTGTAAGTTTTTATCTAGAGCATCAATGCGTTCGCCCCTTAAATGAACCTGTCTAGCGGATTCTTCGCCCGTAATGTATAATACTGAACCATCATGGTGGTGAGCGAGTTTTGCACTCGCTTGCAGCAGTAATGTTGATTTACCAATGCCCGGATCGCCACCGATTAAGACAGCAGAACCACGGACTAAACCACCACCCAAGACACGATCCAACTCTTCAATATGGGTTTGGCGTCTTGGTGAATCTTCGCTGTTGATGTCTGTGATAGGTTGAGGTGATAAGGCGTTGCCGAGGCTGCTTTGTGGCTTATTGCGGAACCCTGTAACTTCTAGAGCTTGTTCAGAAATACTGTTCCATTCGTGGCAATCAGGACATTGACCCTGCCATTTGCGCTGCTCAGAGCCGCAGGCTTGGCAGATATATACAGATTTAGCTGCCATTAAAATTGTATGTTCATGAGGCGAAGGTTTCCATTAATGCTTTGACACCAGCAGGTTCACAGACCAGTAAAATTGAGCAACCCGCTTTACTTGCAGCAACAGCAGCTTTAGGCACAGGCATACCGCAGCCCTTCATACATAAATCATCGCTCCAAACATCACCTTCAAATTTCATTTTATCTTTGAGTATATCTTGTAACCAAAAGTTGGAAAACGTTGCAATTTCAGCGTTAATTTTGGTGTATGAAACGTGGGCAGTCATGATATTTTGAAGACCCTTGGCAAAGAGCTGTGTGAAAGCATTTGCTTCAGTTAATATTGTATTGAGGTCGACATCTACTTCAGGCATAGTCAGATGAGAGTCTGCATTAGCTCGGCCATGACCTGGGAAATGTTTGCCAATGGCTTGAATCCCAGCATCGTGTAAACCAAGCATGCAGGCTGTTGCGAGTGTGGCAATGGTGGAGGGTGAATTGCTGTAAGCGCGCTGACCAATAATTGGGTTACCTTTTGCGTAAAAAATATCTAATACAGGTGCACAGTTATGCGTAAACCCTAAGTCTTTTAAAGCTTTTCCCGCTTGAATGGCATCGTTAAACACATCTTTAATGGCTTGGTCAGGATCACGTTTAAACAAAAGACCAAAATCCGCTGCCTGTACACGGTTGTTAAAGGGAGCCCAAGGCATGCGGTGAACACGGCCACCTTCTTCATCAATTGCAGTCCACAGATCTTGCCCTGCGTATCTGCGCGCATCTGCAAGCAAAGCTCTAACCTGCTTAGGCGACTCGACGTTACGCGCAAACAAAATAACCCCTTTTGGGGTTTGATGTTGTAGCCAATCAATTTCCTGAAGGCTAAGTTTTGTTCCTTCTAAGCCAATCACGCACTGTTTTAACATGGGGGGACTCTAACCGTGACGGCGAATAAAACGAAGTGCTTTAATAAACTTTAACGTTGTTACATAACGGAGAGGTTTGTATTGGTAAGACACTTGCTTCATGATTGAGCAATGATGAGAAGTAAACGGTGTTCATCAAAGCGTTTATTTGAAAAGGTTGCCTCATGCGAAAATTAAGAGCGAGTCTTATCCAATTATTTCAAAAGTCTTGGGGTGGAAATGGCCCTAATGGCCGCATAAAGGCTGCGATTATTCAGCAAGCGCAAGCATTACTTGCGATAGATGCAGTAGATCAATATGGGCTGTCTTATCGCCTGCTTTCGCACGAGCAGCTGCATCGTTATGTTTTAGTCATTCATTGCCCGGACCAAGCTTTTTATCCTGATGCTATCCGCACATATTTACAAAAACAGAAGCTCCAGCCAATCCAACAACAATCAGTTTTGTTTTCTGTAGTCAACAGCCCGACTCAAGTTGTTCAGCCTGAAATGGGGCAACATGAAAATTCACTTTTTTTAGTCCTGCATTTATCAGCCGCAACGACTGACCATATTGAAAAAATTCAACAGGATATTAAGCATATTTTAGAAGGTGTACATCAATCTGTCTCAGATTTCCCTGAGATGCGTAGTGAATTAGAACGCATAGCCATTTATCTTGCACACGATGACCATGCAACAGCAGATTTATTACAGTGGATGATTGATGATCATTATTTGTTTTTTGGTTTAGGTTATGATGGAAAGCCAAGAAAAAACAAAGGTATTAGTAAAAATAAAAGATTGCTTTCGTGGCTTCTCCCAGAGTTTAACAATGATTTGGACGCGTTAAAAACAGCGGTAGAGCCAGGTATGGATTGGCTTAACTTCGCATCTACGTTCTCTCATCTGTATAGCGCGGCAAATGTTAAAGTTGTACGCATTAGCTGGCTGGAAGATGATCAACTTCATTCGGTAGTTTTGATTGGGCATTTTTCACGTGGCGCACGTTATATTAATGCTTCCCAGCTACCAAAATTACAGCATATTTGGTCGAATATGGCACAAGATGTGTCTTTACAAGTGTCAGCTTTTTACAAGCGAGAAATTCGGACACTCTTTGATAGGACGCCAAAGTCGTTATTACATTCTATCCCCGTGACGCAATGGCTAGAACCATTTAAAAATATTTTAGACATGAACAGCCCGACACAAGTTGTAGTGTCTAAACTAACGCCAAAAGTGGGCAATATTGATTATTTATTGATCGCTGTGGATGGCCAAAGATTTGGCAGTAATATTTGGGCACAAATGCAAAGAGCAATGGCTAAGTTTCAGATTCAATTGTTTGGTTCAGAGTATTATTCAGTAGGTTCGACACAACTGATTTTTGTTGCTGTGTACGCGCAGACATGGCCACAAACAGCTATTTTGAATGTGGCGATTCAACAATGCGTTGTTTTTTGGAAAGATCAGGCAAAACAGCGGTTATTGAACGAAGGTTTGCCAGCAGGTTTGCTACATGATGCTTTGTTAGAGCTCAGCCAAATTTCTAATGCGTATCAAGATCATTTCCCGCCAGAACAGTTTGTGCGTGATATTTTGTTAAGGGAGCAGCTAAAGCGGGATGGGAAAACAAAGGTTCGTTTAACGCTGCATCAAGATGACAATCGCCAGGTGGTTGAAATCCATGTGGTCACACCCAAGGTCTTGCCGTTGGGGGTGATGACAGAAAAATTAAATGCTTTTGCACTTGTGGCAATGGAACAATCACTGATACCCTTTCATCAAGGGGAGCAATTCATGCATATTTGTCGTTTTCGCTGCGAGGCGCCAGAACAATTACATGCTGAAGGGTTACCGCGTTTGCGGCAGGGCATACAAGATGTCTTTAACCAACTTGCTGACCATGATGGGCTTAATGCATTACTCATATTATCGGGGTTGGGCATCCGAGATGTCATGGTTTTGATTACACTAAGAAATCATTTGTCGCAATTGATGCCAGAAGTGTCGATTGCGGCATTATCAGAAGTGATGATTAAGCATTATCACGCGAGCAAATATTTATTCCGTATATTTGAAGGTAAACACCGTTTATCGATGCCTGTCACGCATGTAGCACAAGCAAAGGCAGACTTTAACCGTGAAATGAATCAGGTGCTGAGCTTAAAGGATGATACTTGGCTTCGTGCCTTAGAAATGATTGTGGATAGCAGCTTGCGAAGCAATGCTTGGCAGAGAGAGGCTGGAGAGGCCGTTGCCATTAAAATTGACCCGTCACAATTCACCTTTGCGCCAAAACCCAAACCATTTCGTGAAATTTTTGTGCATGGTGTTTTTGTGGAAGGGGTTCATTTGCGTGCAGGAGCTATTGCGCGCGGTGGGTTAAGGTTTTCTGATAGACCAACAGATTTTCGTACAGAAGTTTTAGAGTTGATGGCAACGCAAGTCGTTAAAAATGGCCAAATTGTTCCCACTGGTGCAAAAGGTGGATTTGTGGTGAGAGATGGAGCGGGGGCAGATTTTATTTTAGCACAGTACCACAGTTTTATTCGTGCTTTACTGTCGATTACAGATAACCGTTTGGTAGGCGAAAGTATTCCTCCTAAAGGAGTGGCTGTAGCTAACCAAGATGTTGATGATGCGTATTTGGTGGTGGCAGCAGATAAAGGGACGGCTCGTTATTCTGATGATGCAAATGAAGAAGCATTAGCAGCAGGTTTTTGGTTGGGTGATGCTTTTGCCAGCGGTGGAAGTCATGGTTATGACCACAAAGCCTTTGGCATTACGGCGCGTGGCGCATGGGCGTGTGCAGCACATCATTTTTCCCGCATTGGGGTAAATCTTTGGCAAGATGAAGTGAGCGTTGTGGGTATTGGTGATATGGCAGGGGATGTGTTTGGGAATGGTATGTTGCTGAATCCCAACTTGAAGTTGGTCGCGGCATTTAACCATGTACATGTTTTCCTTGATCCTAATCCTGATATAGCACGCTCATTTGCTGAGCGAGAGCGATTGTTTGCAGCTGGTTTAGGTTGGGGAGACTACAATACTTCTATTATCAGTGAAGGAGGCGGCGTTTTTAATCGTGCTTCGAAAAGCATTGTGCTTCATGCAAATGTGCAAGCCGTTTTAGGGTTAGATGTGAGTCGTTGCTCTGGCGAAGCCTTGATTCGCGCAATCTTACAAGCGCCAGTAGACTTGTTGTATAATGGAGGCATTGGTACTTATATTAAAGCCAGCTTTGAATCAGACTTGGATGCGCAGGACCCTGCTAATAACGCTGTGCGCGTGAGTGCAAATACGTTACGTTGCAAGGTTCTCAATGAAGGTGGGAACCTTGGTTTGACGCAAGCTGCTCGCATTGAATATGCTCAAAATAAAGGTATTATTAATACTGATGCGATTGATAATGCAGCTGGCGTGAATATGTCAGATCATGAAGTGAACCTTAAAATACTGCTGGCAGACGAAACATTTAGTTATCGAAATAAACACTTAAAAAGTGTTGCGAATTTTGTGGCAGAGCAATGCATCCATGATAATAAAGCACAAGCTATTGCTTTATCTTTTGCAGAGTTGACGGCGGAACAGCATTTACCGCGGTTAAAACATTTGCAGCGTTATTTACATCATAAGGGCTATTTGGATACATATGTAAAGGATGAAAAAATATTTACTTTGCGCCCGATGTTTTCAGAATGGTTAGGGCACGAAAAAAACCGTGTTCATCAAGCATTAGATGATATGCTTTTTTGTGGGCAAAGTATGTTTGGAGCAGTTTTTTTATTGGGTTATTTTCCAGTGCGGCTGCGCAAAAAGTATAAAGAAAAAATCACGGATCACCCACTAGCAAACGATATTGCACATACGCGTATGACAAGTTATATCCTTAATCGTTATGGTTTAACGTGTATTAATTATTTGCAGAATTTAACGTCATCACATGTATCAGAAACCATGCAATCCTTGCTTATTGCTGATACTTTGCTGAATACAGGCCAGATGTATGAAGAGCAATTTGTTCATGCTGATGGCGACTTGCAAGGTTGGTACAACATCCAACAGTATGTATTAAGTTTTGCGGAAGGAATATTGGCGCTGAAGTCTATCATGGCTATTGATGAGCAATGGTTAAAATTAATGCAAAAGGCGCTAGTGAAATATGGTGCAGATCAAAATTTGGATATAGCGCAGATCACAGCTTTAGTAACAGCGATTCCTTTGCATGAGAAAACAGATAAAGCCTTAGTGCAATGCTTACAGGTGACTCAGTTATGCTTAGAAAAATTACCATTTTCTTTGTTGGAAGCATCGCTTCGTACACCCTTATGGGCGAGTGATGATGCTCATGCCCTGCGTTGTGAATGGTTAGGTAGACTTGTCCAACTAAAAATTCAAGCTGCTGAAAACATTTTGGAGCTTAAAGGGAAGCATCGAGACCAAGTGTTGCAAGCATGGCATACGCATCCGCTTCAAGATAAGCTTGTTCACTTATTGAATGGGAATAGTGAGGCTCCTCAAGAAGAGCAGCGGCTCCGCTATATTCTTGCGATGGCACACTTACAAACCATAGTGGATGAAGGGTGATACCTTAGCAAAGCACAATAAACATTGACGAAAGGATTAGTCTTTATAAAGTGCGCCTTTCCATTTATGGCGCTTTAGCTCAGCTGGTTAGAGCACCGGAATCATAATCCGGGTGTCCGGGGTTCGAGTCCCTGAAGCGCCACCATTTCAAGCCCCTGTTAACGCAGGGGCTTTTTTTGTCGTTAAATTTTAAGTGCTGAAGGTAGTTAGGTCGTTTCGAAGTGTTTATTTTTATCATTTTATAGTCACCGGCTAGTTGCTATTCAGGTTAAACTCAATTATAGTGTAACTTAACTATAAATGATTACGCTGGGGGGAGTAATGTTACTTTTGATAAGCATGTTTGTTTTAATTTCGCTATTGTTTGTTTTGGTTATCCGAATAAGGCAGACGAGAAGTGAGGGCTCTTTTCCCTATCAAAAAAGAAAATCTTTTCTTGAGCTATCAGCAAAGCCATTTTATAATATTTTGAAGCAAGTTGTCAGTGATCAATATGTTATATTTGGTCGTGTTCATGCAGGAGAAGTGTTAACGGTTGATAAAGAGCTGTTTAAAAGCAAGAGGAAAAGTTTTTTAAAAAGATCAATGTTAAACCGATCGATTTTGTACTTTGTCGCCCGACTGATTTCAGCATTATCGCAGGAATTCAATTGGAGGGGCATAAAGACTCCATAGAACAAAATGATTTTTTAGAACAGGCTTTTGCGGCAGCAGAGGTGCCTTTTTTCCGTTTTAAGGCGAAAGGAACGTACACAATTACTGAGTTGTCCAAAAGTTTAAAGAACATCTTAAACAAGAAAAAAAGCCGACAAAAGTTGGATTTTGAAGCCGTTGAAACTTTAGATTTTAAGATGCGGCCTGAAACAGCGTATACTGAAATGAAAGATTCAGAACCATCGGTGGTTGAAGTGAAATTGATACCCTTGTATGAAGAGGGTTTGAAAGTAGATGCTGATGTGAAGAAAGTTTGCCCTAAATGTGCGGCATCTATGGTTCTTCGCAAAGCTGGTAAAGGTCGGCGAGCAGGGCGCTATTTTTTCACATGTTCAGCCTACCCAGAATGCAAACGAGCTTTTTTAGCAGAAACAGAGCCTTAAGCTATTAAGTTATGAGTGCTGAACAACGACTGAATTGCGTTGGTTCATGACAACATGGTTGTTTTGAGCACTCTCTTTTGATGCCCAATATTTCTCATGGAAAAAATAAACAATGGTGTTTACCAAGGGTTCTACTAAAGCAATAGCACCACCTATAACAAAGCTTCCCGTCATCAAATAAGCAACACTAAATGCAACAGTCGTGTGCAGAAGTGCGAATGAAATAGTTTTAGACATAAACCCTCCTTATGAGGCAACGCTTGCTAGGGGTAGTATAAATCCTTTATCATCAGATATAAAATTGGATATTTTCATGATAATGATTTATAATTTAAATCATTAAAAGATAGAGGTGTGTGTTGACCCCAACAATCAAACAACTTAAATATTTAATTGCGCTTGATGAACACCTGCATTTTGGCAAAGCCGCTGCCGCGTGTTTTATCTCACAGTCAGCGTTTAGCCTTGCAATCAAAGAGCTTGAAACAACTTTAGATGTTCATTTGGTCGATCGCACCAACAAAAGCGTGATGATTACGGATGCTGGTAGTGCGATTGTTCGGCAAGCGAGGCTTTGCATCAACGATGTGGATACGTTGGTGGATATTGCTAAACATGGGCAGGAGCCATTAAGTGGGCGCTTGATTCTAGGTGTGATACCCACTATCGCCCCCTATATTTTGCCCACTTTTATGCCAGAATCGCGCATACTATTTCCAAAATTAAAATTATTTTTACGAGAGGCTAGAACTTCTGAAATTTATGAGCAGCTTTTAGAAGGTAAAATTGATTTGATGTTAGTTGCACTACCCTTTGACTTAAAAAATGTAACGATTATGCCGTTATTTAAAGACCCTCTGTTACTTGCTTATGCTGAGGGAAGCCAGTGGCTGACAGGCGAAAAAGGAGATTTGAATTTTGAGTCGCTACCTGATGAAAGTGTCTTGTTGTTAGAAGATGGGCACTGTTTGCGCGAACACGCTTTGGCAGCATGTCATATCCGTGATGCAGATCAAATTAGCCGCTTTGCTGGAACGAGCCTACCTACTTTATTGCAAATGGTTGTTGCAGATATTGGTGTTACGCTTATTCCTGAGATGGCGAAACCTTCTTTAGTAGGAGAAGGTTCAAGCCTTAGGTTTCAAGTAATTCCAGGAAAAAGTACTCGTGAAATTGGCTTGGTTTGGAGAAAGGGAAGTCATCGCAGTGAAGAGTTTACTCAAATTGGGGAGTTACTACAGGGTTTATTTCCACATTAATACATGCAAAAGGGCACAAGAATAAGAAACTCTTGTGCCCTAACAGCGAGAAGATGAATGCGCTGAGGCTTATGCTTTCATCGCTTCACGTACACGCTTACCATAATCAGAATCACATGCGTCAAAGTGTGGCAACATGCGCTCTTGGACTGGCGTTGAGCATTGTTTTAAACCACCAGCAATATTGGCTGTAAGTTGCTGTTTCTGATCGTCGCTCATGATGCGGAACAAATCACCAGCTTGCGTATAGTTATCATTCCCATCTTGATGGTCGAAACGATCCGCATCACCCTCAATACGAAGTGGTGGTTCACGCATTTCTGGTGCTTGCGCAGGCCCACCTTTACTGTTTGGTCCATAATGAACAGCAGCACTGCCACCTTCAGCTTTGCCATGATCAAATGGGCAAGATGCACCAGTCATTGCGCCAGCACGTTGGTAATGATTTGCCTGTGTTGCATGGGGGCAGTTCACAGCCAACTGATTGTAATTTACACCAACACGATAACGTTGTGCATCAGGGTAAGAGAACAAGCGGGCTTGAAGTACGCGGTCAGGTGATGCACCAGTGCCTGGAACCATGTTGCCGGGTGAGAAGGCAGCTTGCTCAGTTTCAGCAAAATAGTTTTCAACGTTACGGTTTAATTCCATCACTCCAACATCTACCAATGGATAATCAGCATGTGGCCAAACTTTGGTCAAATCAAAAGGGTTAAACGCAACTTGTTCAGCATCCATTTCTGGCATGATTTGAATTTTCACCTGCCAACGAGGGAATTCACCTTGATCAATACTGTCTACAATGTCTTTTTGTGCATGGTCAGGGTTGCTGCTACGAATAGTAGCCGCTTCTTCTTCGCGCAAACACTTGATGCCTTGTGCAGTTTTGAAATGCCACTTGACCCAAAAGCGTTGACCATCTTTATTCCACATTGAGAAGGTATGTGAACCAAACCCATCCATATGACGATAATCTTGGGGAATACCACGATCAGACATTAATATCGTGATTTGGTGCATAGCCTCAGGGCTCAAAGACCAGTAATCCCAAACCATTTCTGGTGATTTAAGGTTATTGCTAGGGTCCCGTTTTTGGGTGTGAACAAAGTCGGGGAACTTCTGCGGGTCACGAATAAAAAATACAGGTGTATTGTTGCCTACAATATCGTGGTTGCCTTGTGTTGTATAAAATTTTATGGCAAAACCACGGGGGTCACGCTCAGCATCCGCAGAACCACTTTCGCCACCTACAGTTGAAAAGCGCACAAAAACTTCAGTCTCTTTACCTACGCCTTGCAAGAAATCGGCGATGGTATAATCAGACAAATCATGGTTTAGCGTAAATGTACCATAAGCACCTGTGCCTTTAGCATGCACCACACGTTCAGGGATTCTCTCACGGTTAAAATGAGCTAACTTTTCGACAAGTGCGACATCTTGCATCAATACAGGGCCACGTGCGCCTGCAGTGATGGAATTTTGGTCATCGGCAATAGGCACACCAGCTGATGTGGTTAATGTATCAGGCTTTTTCATTGAATCCTCCGCGTTTTTGTTGTGGTAATGGAGAAACCTTAAGCTAATAATGGTTTTTGTAAATTTTAAAGATTCAATAAAAATGATTGGTTTTACAAATGATATGATGAGTGAAAATTTTACACACGTCTAGGATACAAAAAAGGGTGTTCGAAGCTCATGATTACGCGTAATGTTGGGCTAATATGAATACAGATAAACTCAACATGGACATTGAATCAGCCTTTTCTTCCTCTTTTCAAGATCAGGCTATGCCGCCTGCCCCATGTCTGATTGTGATTTTTGGTGCTTCTGGAGATTTGACTAGACGTTTGCTTATCCCATCATTATTTAATCTCTATAACGATAAGCTCATGCCAAATACGTTTACCATTTTAGGTATAGCGATGGACACATTTAGCACTACATCTTTTCGGGAGAAAATGAGTGAAGACGTGCGCACTTTTTCGCGCAGAAGCGATTTTGATGAAACATCTTGGGCGGGATTTTGCGAAAAAATACACTATAAACAAGGTCAGTTTGATGACCCTTTAGTATTTCAGCAGCTAGCAGCATTTATTACAGACCATGGTAGCAGTAGCAATAATGTTTTGTTTTATATGGCAACACCGCCAACTGTTGTGGGTATGATTTCAGATGGGCTAAAAGAAGCTGGGCTGAACCGCGAGACAAATGGCGCGCGCCGTATTATTGTTGAAAAACCTTTTGGGACAGACCTCGCGTCAGCCAAAGAACTGAACGAAGAGCTGCTGACCTATTGGAAAGAGCGGCAGATTTATCGCATAGACCATTATCTTGGCAAAGAAGCCGTGCAAAATCTGCTTGCATTCCGTTTTGCTAATGGAATGTTTGAGCCACTGTGGAATAGAACACACATTGATCATATTCAAATCACAGGTACAGAGCAGATAGGTGTTGAATGGCGGGGCGGATATTACGATAAGTCAGGTGTTGTTCGAGATATGATTCAAAATCATCTGTTTCAGATGATGGCATACTTATGTATGGAGCCGCCTACATCTTTTGATGCTGAGGCGATTCGTAATGAGAAATACAAGTTGTTAAGCACAGTGCGCATCATGGCACATGAAGATGTGCCCAAACATACCGTGCGCGGCCAATATGACGAAGGTTTTAAGGCTGACGGAAGTGCTGCCAAAGCCTATCGTGAAGAGCATCTTGTAGACCCAGATTCAAACATTGAGACTTTTGCTGCTTTAAAGTTGCACATTGATAATTGGCGCTGGGATGGCGTACCCGTATTTTTGCGCTCAGGCAAAGGACTTCGTTCTAAATCGACGGAAATCGTAGTGCAATTTAAGCAAGCGCCTGATTTCACATTCCGAGGTACACCGGCAGTTGATCAACTCGAAGCCAACCAGCTTATTTTTCGCATTCAACCAAAAGAAGGCATTGAACTTCGCTTTTTGGCAAAACGACCAGGGCCCTCTATGCACATGCGCAAAGTGAATATGCGCTTTGAGTACGATGAGTCTTTTGTGGCTCAGCCTGGAACTGGTTATGAAACTATGTTACATGACTGTATGCGTGGAGATGCCTCATTATTCTCACGTTCAGACCTAGTGGAGCGCGCTTGGGAAATTGTGCAGCCTGTTTTGGATGTCTGGGCAAATAAAAAAGATAAAGATTTTCCAAATTATCCTTTTGGGTCTTGGGGACCTAAAGCAGCATTTGAATTGTTAAAACCAGCGCATGGTCGTTGGTTGGCGCGCACACCCAAACAAGCTTTGCAACGTATCCCCATTTTTGAGGGTAGTGATAACACCATGCTGCGCGCGTTTGCGATGATGTTAAAACCTGTGGTTTTTAATGCTGGAGACCAAATCCTTCGCCATGGTAGTGATGGTCATGAATTGTTCATTATTGATATGGGAAACATTGAAATCATGAACCCTGATGGCAAGGTTTTAGCAGCTTTGGGGCAAGGTGAAGTGTTTGGCGAACTTAGCTTGTTGGTGACTAAAAAAAGAAAAGCCAATGTATATGCCAAAACATATTGTGCACTTTATGTCATGGAAAAGCGTGATTTCTGTAAAGTTTTGATGGATAAACCATTGTTTGCGGAGCGCATCATGAAGGTAGCCAGAGAGCGCTACAATGTGGTCGTAGATGCAAAAGAGTGGGTTGAATCGGCGGAAGTCGAAAATTAAACGCTGCGTGTATAAAGCGCTGTAAAATAAGAATAAGTTAGGGAGTTCATATGAAGTTAGCAATGATTGGCTTAGGCCGTATGGGTGGCAATATGGTCAAGCGTTTGATGCAAGGTGGGCATGAAGTTGTGGCTTACGATGTTGATGCCGCACCTGGCAGAGCCCTCGCTGCTGAATTTAGTGCAGTTTCTGTTGCAGAGAGCTTGGCAGATGTGATTGCTCAGCTTCCCTCGCCACGTGTGCTTTGGGTAATGGTTCCACATGAATACGTGGACTTAAGTATTACGGCATTGCTGGAAGCTGGTGTTGGAGCGGGTGATTTAATCATTGATGGTGGAAACTCTAATTACAAAGAAGGGCAGCGCCGTGGTTCTGAGCTGGCTGAAAAAGGTATTTTGTTTGCTGACTGTGGTACGTCCGGCGGCGTTTGGGGATTGAAGAATGGTTACTCCCTCATGATTGGTGGTGAAAAAGAAGCGATTGATTTGATAGCACCCGCTTTAACGACGCTGGCATCTGATGATGGTAATGGCTGGGGACATATGGGGCCAGTTGGGTCGGGTCATTTTGTAAAAATGGTTCATAACGGTATTGAATACGGCATGATGCAAGCCTTCGCAGAAGGTTATGATATCATGAAAGCCAAAGAAGAATTTGATTTGGATATGCATCAAATTTCGCGCGTTTGGCAGCATGGTTCGGTGGTAAGTTCATGGCTTCTTGATTTAACAGGCGATGCTTTAGAACAAGATGGTGACCTTTCTTCTCTTTCTGATTGGATGGATGATTCAGGTGAAGGTCGCTGGACAGTGAATGAATCGATTGATTTGGGTATTCCAGCGCCTGTGTTGACGCTGGCATTACAAATGCGGTTCCGCAGCCGACAAAAAGATGCTTTTGCGGGTAAAATCGTGAATGCGCAACGTGCGGGTTTTGGTGGTCATAAAATCAAGCCAGCCACAAAATAAATGATTATGAGTTTTGATGTACAATCGCTCAGGCACTTTGATTCTGCTGAAACAGCAGCGCGATATGTTGCTGATGAAATTATCAAAGCTTGTGCTGAGGCGACACAAAAACGCGGTGAATTTCACTGGGTGTTAGCAGGTGGAAGCACGCCTGAATTATGCTATCGATTATTGCGTGATGCGGATATGGATTGGGAAAAGGTGCATGTTTGGTTTGGTGATGAGCGCGCTTTGCCAACAGGTAACCCTGAGCGCAATGAAACGATGGCCAGAAATGCTTTGTTAGATTATGTGAATATCCCTACACATCAAATTCACAGTATTGATTTTTCAGATGGAACCGAAAATGCAGCAGCAAGTTATGCCAAAGCGTTAGAAAATATTAAAATTTTTGATTTGGTGATGCTTGGTATGGGTGAAGATGGGCATACAGCAAGTTTGTTTCCCAACAACCCAGCGCTTATCAATCATGCTTTTGCCGTGCCCGTGTTTGACTCACCTAAACCACCAGCTGAGCGGGTAAGTTTAAGTTTCAAAGCTCTTAATAACCATCGAACATGTTTCATTCTTGCTACAGGTGCTGCAAAAAAAGATATTTTAAAAGAAATTGCCCAAGGTGCGGACTTGCCAATCACTCACGTTAACCATGCTACATGGGTAGTAGACCAAGCGGCATGGTCATTAATTCACAAGGCTCTAGACTAGCAGATTATCATGGGTAGCCTGATATTATGTTTAGTAACAGTAAGTTAAGTGGTTATAAGGTCAGAAAAATTATTTGGTGTTTTTGTGTGGATGTAAACGCGAGTAAAACAGCC
>Ga0316204_10000757_pt1 | contig 105142 bp, 82 predicted proteins | sample 6monrhotite_MG_2_FD_205661 | JGI IMG/M metagenome (GOLD analysis project Ga0316204, IMG submission 205661) | Microbial mat bacterial communities from mineral coupon in-situ incubated in ocean water Damariscotta River, Maine, United States -... | ecosystem: Environmental > Aquatic > Marine >... | reverse complement strand
ACTCAAACGCGTCGGCGTCTTGCAGGACTTCGCGGCAGACCGATTGCAGAAGGTCTTCGCTCTGCTCCTTGCGCAACAGGCGTGAGCCGGCGCGCAGTCGGATGAACGCGTGCAGCTCGGGCAGATACTGCGTTAGCAACGACTCGATCGCGACTTCGCCACCGTTGGAGGCCTCTTGCAACAGGCGCGCAGTTTCTGTGTTCATCTCAGCCATGTCGCAACACTCGTAGCTTACCATCACCTGGGCGATGACCGAGAACCCCGCGCGCGATGGCACCACGCCATCGCCAGATGATATGCCGCCGATGGCGAGCGCCGATGTCGAACAGCTCGTGTTCCAGTGCCTGGAAGCCGAGGATCTGGAGGCTGCGTTGGCGGCGTTACGTCGCGCACGCCCCGATCGCATCGAGGCTGTCGAAGCCGCGATTCAGGTTCTGCGCGACCAGGGTCTTCTCGAGCCCAAGGCTGCTCACAAGAGCGGCGGGACCCCGGATCGTCTTGGACCATTTCGTCTGATTCGTCAGATTGGCGCGGGTGGCATGGGGGTCGTCTACCTGGCTGAGCAGGAGGACCTTCATCGGCAAGTCGCGGTCAAGCTGATTCGGCCAGAGCATCTGTTCTTCCCCGGCAGTCGCGAACGGTTCCGCCGCGAAGTCGAGGCGGTTGCGAGTCTGCAGCATGCTGCGATTGCGCCCGTCTTCACCGTCGGTGAGGACAGCTCCATGCCGTACTTCAGCATGGAGTTCGTCGATGGCCCATCGTTGGCAACGCTGTTGCTGCGCTTGGAGGCAAAGTCGCCGGCCACGTTGACCGCGTCGGACGTCAGTGCCGCCATCGCCGGTGACGAGTCGAGTGCGACGCAGGCGCAGACCTCGACGCGGAAGAGTTCGATGCCGCAGTCGTGGGTCGGTGTCTGCGTCGGCTTTGCCAAAGCGATTGGCGAAGCACTGCAGCATGCACACGAACGGGGTGTGCTGCACCGCGACGTCAAACCTTCGAACATTCTGGTGACGCGAGACGGCCACGTGAAGCTCGTCGACTTCGGGCTGGCGCGCAGTGAAGGCGCTCACCCGATGACGGCATCGACGTCGCAAATCGGGTCGCTGCCTTATGTGCCGCCCGAGCAGCTCGATGGTGGCGCCAACATTCCGAGCGTGCGTCAGGATGTCTATGCGTTGGGCGTGACGCTCTACGAACTCCTGAGCTTGCGCAGCCCGTTCTTGAAGGAGTCGACGACAGCGACTCAGGAGGCGATTCGTGCGGGCCGGCCAGCGGTTCTGCGCAGTTTGAACGCGAGCGTCAACTGGGACCTCGAGACGGTTTGCATGAAGGCGATGGCCGTGGACGCGGCACATCGTTACGCGACGATGGCCGAGTTCGTCGACGATCTGGAGAACGTGCTCGCCAAGCGTGCGATCACAGCCAGGCGTCCGAGCCTGTGGAATCGCATGCGCCGTTGGGAGCAGCGCCATCCGACGGCGACGGCGGTGGCGGCGGTTGCCGTGCTGCTGACCGCGACCGCTGCGTTCGTCCTGTTGTGGTTTGAGAGCAGTGCTCGCAAGGAGTCGGATCGGTTGAAAGCTGCCGCTGATCAGCGCGCCACGGAAGCGGATGAAGTCACCAACTTCTTGGTCGAGCTGTTCGAGTTCGCCAGTCCGGACAAGTCGCTTGGTCGCGATCTGCCAGTGGGTCTGCTGCTGGAGCAAGGTGCCAATCGCATCCAGTCAGGTCTCGCGGGCCAGCCCGAAGTGACGGCTCGGTTGCAGGCGACGTTTGGTCGCGTCTACTCGTGGCTCGGTGAGTTCGGCAAGTCGGCGAGCTTCTTTCGGATGGCGGCCGAGCGGTTCGAGGAGTTGCGTGGTCCTGATAATGCCGAAGTGCTGCGCTGTCGGCTGCTGGAGGCCGAGCACAACACGCGGCTAGGCAACTACGAGTTGGCCGGCGCGATGCTCGCGAATGTTGCGGGTCGCGTTGCAGGCCTCGAGCCGCAAGACCCGTTCTTGGTCAACGAACTCAAGCGCAAGCGCAGTCACCTTGCGCACCTGCAAGGGGATGCGGGGACCGCCGAACGTTTGCTCAACGAGGTGTTGGCCGACTGCGAGACACGGCCTTCGCAACGCACTCAGTTGTGCACATCTCTCCGCTTGCTAGGCGTCTTCTTGGACAATGAGCGCCGCCACAAGGAGGCGCGTCCGCGGTTTGCCGCCGCAGCGACGCTGTGCGGCGACATCTACCCGGATGGCCATCCCACCAAGATCGACGTGGACCGGCGCGTCGCCCAGAACCTGGCAAGCCTAGGTCAATACGAGGAAGCCGAGAGCATCTGTAGCAATGCGGTCGCCGTCAGCGAGCGGGTCTACGGGCCGGATCATCCGCGTACCGCTGTCGCACTCAGTAGCCTCGCGGACATTCATCGAAGTGCTGGGCAGATCGATACCGCGGCCAAGGAGATGGAACGCGTCACGACGATCATTCGCGCCTATCGCGATGCGTCGAAGAACTACTTCGCGCGCTCTCTCAACGATCTCGCGATCAACTACCACGACCTTGGTCGCTACGGCGATGCTCGCAAGTTGCTGCTGGAATCACTGGCTGCAAGCCGTGAGGCGTTCCCCGGTGACCACGAACTGACTGCAGGGGTGCTGAAGAACCTGGCCGAGTCCGTCGGGGCGATTGGCGATCATGTTGCGGCACGCGAACATCTCGTCGAAGCGATCGAGATGACGCGGCGCATGGATGCGGAATCGCGTCACCTTGCAGCGATGCTCAATGCGCTTGGCCTCGTTGCGATCAACGAAGGCACCCAAAAGAGCATGGCCGAAGCCGAGGCGTTGTTGGCCGAAGCAATCGAGCGTGCTGCCAAGTGGCAGAGCCAGACCTGGCAGCTCGGTCGCGCGCACGGTCTGCGCGGCTACCTCTACAACTTGCAGGGCAAAGGCAAGCAGGCAGAGGCGGATGCGTTGTTGGCCTTGCAGTTCTACGACCAGGCGAAGAAGGGGGATCACAACAACAAGGCGCTAGCGACCTATCACGTGGCGTGGGCGATGTTGGCGCAAGGCAAGGGGCTCGCCGAAGCCGAGCCATACTTCCGCCGTTCTCTCGAGATGTACGAGCGCATGCAGCAGGGCTACGCGGACAAGGCGTTCGTGCTCAACCACTACGGCTTCGCGTTGACCGCGACGCGTCCGCAAGAGGCACTGCCAATGCTCGAGGAAGCGCTCTCGATACGGCGCAAGTCGTTGCGGGAGACGGATCGGTGGCGGCTGATCAGTGGGATCAACCTGGCCAACGTGTACATCGCGTTGCAGGACTATGCGGCGGCCGAGCCGCTGATGCTCGAGGTGCACGCGGTGCTCCTCAAGATGACCAAGCCGGGTTCCCGTGAGATCCGGGCCTCCGCGGAGCGGCTGGTTGGCCTCTACGCGCGGTGGCAGAAGCCCGAGAAGGCCAAGCCATACCGCGAGTTGTTGAAGTAGTCGGCGCGAGGTGACGTTGCTGGATCACTGCACGAACTTGCCGCCGATGCGAGGTGCTTCCTCATAGCCGGCATACGTCGCGAACTGGTGCAGGCAGATGCTGGTAGCGACGGCGACGTTTAGCGACGCCGTTGTGGCCGTCGGCTGACGCACATAGACGAGGCCGTCGCACAGGGACCGCGTGTGCGCGTCGAGCCCTTCGCCCTCGTTGCCCATCAAGAACGCCGTTGGACCGGTAAACGGGTGCGTCGCGATGTCGACTGCCGTTTCATCGATCTCGATGCCAAGCACCGTGAACTGCTGCGCCTTGAGGTAGGCGACCGCAGTGTCGAGCGCCGAGAACTGCACGACGCGAAGATGTCGGCGAGCGCCAAGGTGGCCGAACGCCTTCAGCTTGCCGCGGCTGCCCGTGACGATCTCGCGAACACCGAAGGCAGCGGCGGAACGCAGTAGCGTGCCGACGTTGTCACGCTTGGCCACGTGATGGATAAGCACGCGGCACTCGGGCGCGGGTGCCGCACCGAGTGGTGGTGTCGCGGCGCCGAGCACTTTGGCTTCGGGGTCAAAGCTGCGGGCGATCTCTGCGATCGCCGCCTGCTCGGCGCGCATTGCCGCGACGTCTTGGCCTGGATCCACGAATCAGTCCGGCTACTTGCGCAGCATGACGCGCACGAGGCCCGTCGTGCCCTTCTTGCCTTCGGCGGACTGGCAGTTGCCGATCAGCAAGTCGAGCTTGCCGTCGCCGTTCCAGTCGTGCGTCGTCAGGCGCAGGCGGTAACCCGGGATGACGCGGCCGTGCTCGTCGAGCAGCTTCTTGGTCGCCATGTACCGTCGCGCCGGGTCGACCTGCTTGCCGGTGAACAGCGACACACCCTGTGCGAACGTGCCGTCTTCGCGACCGCGGAAGAAGCTGGCGTCGCCGGCCTCGTCGCCGACGAGCAGATCGAGGTTGCCGTCACCATCCCAGTCGACGGGCCACGGATCGGACTTCTGCACGACCTTCATGTCGGCGTCGCCAACCTTGAGGCGGGTGCGGCTGACGAACTTGGGTTCCTTCGCGTTGCCCTCGTTGAGGCTGAGCGAGACGTAGCCCTTCACGTCACCGATGATCAGGTCGAGGTCGCCGTCGCGATCGAAGTCGATCAGGTTGGCGGTCGCCATCGCGTTCTTCTGATCCTTGGGCTTGTCCGGCAGCAGCTCGAGGCGCTTGCCGAACTTGCCGTCGCCGATGCCGCGGAACCAGTAGACCGTGCCGGGCACGTAGCGGCCGGAGATCACGTCGAGGATGCCGTCACCGTTGAGATCCGCAAACTGCGGATCGAAGCCGATGCATCAACTGGACTCCATCGCGGCGGGCTTGCCATCGGACAGCAGCATCGAGAACGTCTTGAACTTCGGATCCTTCGCCGTGCCAACGTTCTTGTAGAGGCGGCAACCGCCACCGCCGAACTCACCGACGGCAAGGTCCCAGACGCCATCGCCATCGAGGTCGGTGACGAACGGCGCTGCGTGGCCGGTTTTGGCCATGATGGGTTTGCCGTCTGCTTCGACGACGAATGGCGCGGCAAGTTGCGGCAGGCCATCCGGCTTGGTCGCCGTGCTTTCGACGGCTGTCTGGGAGAGCGCAACGGGTGCAAGGAGCACGGTTGCGACCACGAACGTGTGGCGATGCATGGGATGGACTGTAGCGCAGCCGGGTCGGGTGTGTGGATACGACTCCGGTCAAGAGTAAGGTCGGGATTGACTCCGTTTGGCCACCGTCGGCCGGCGATCCCCCAATGCTCCCGACTGCAACCTGCATTGTCCGCTCGATCTGATGGTTGTCGGCGGGGCCTTGGGCACGTAATCCACCGGCGGGTGCCCGCGCAGCCGAGCATATTCCGGCTATGTTGGGAGCTCCCCCCTTACGCGCTCACGACCTGGCTATCCGCCCGGGCCATTGCGCGGACCATCGCGCCCACCATTGTCAGGCAGTGATGCCGCTCCCCGGTTGGCGCATGGCGACGACACCTCCTCTCTCTTGCCAACCGATGCACACCATGAAGACCGCCCTGTCTATCGTAACCGCGTTGCTGTTCGCCGCCGCCGCATCTGCACAGACCGTGACCCACTACTACGTCGACGCCTTTAACGGCAGCGACACGAACCCCGGCACGTTGGCCCAACCATTCCGCTCGCTCACCTGGGCCGTCAGCGTCAACCAGGTCGACGTGCACATCCACGTTGGGCCCGGCACCTATGGACCAGCGACGACCGGCGACTTCCAAGATCCGACGACCCTCAACCCGATCTCGATCGTGCTCAACGGCTGCCAGAACTTCACGATCAGCGGGCTGCACCGCGACGTGTGCATCCTCGACTTCGGCAATGGCGATGGTCCGTGGGGGTTCATCAAGATCGGCGCGGGCGCCAGCGACGTTGAGATCCGCGACCTGTCGATGACCAACGCCGGCGTCGCCCCGTGGGGTAACGGCGCGATCTCCGTCGAAGGCGGTGCGCAGTTCGTCGACATCCACAACTGCTACTTCGAGCAGACCTACAGCACGCTGATCGTCTGGGCCTCGTTCAACGTCTCGTTTCACGACAACGTCGTCGTCGACGCCGTCCCGAACGCGGGCAGCTGGCCGAGCGTCGGCGTTCGCGTGCGGACCAACGGCAGCTCCGGCGACCAGACCTACATCTACAACAACACCTTCTTCGCGGTCGACCAGGGCATCTCCTGGAGCAACGACGCGGGCAACCCGCAGCAGTCGATCCTCAACAACGTCATTCTCAATGCCAACGCGCGGGCTTTCCCCAACGCCACCTATGCGGGCACGCACATCGTGTTCGAGAACAACACCGCCTACGCGTCCGGAATCACCAACTACGACCCGGCGATCGCACCCAATGGCGCCACGCCGGTGCTGTCGTCAACCAACACCGAACTCGACCCGCTGCTGGTGAATCCGTCCAATGGCGACTTCTCGCTCGCAGCCAACTCGCCGTGCATCGACAGCGGTTCGCTGTTGACGCCGCCGACGATGATGAACGACTACTTCGGCAACAACCGCGCGGTCGACTCCGACGAGAACGGCAGCGCGATCGTCGACCGCGGCGCCATCGAGACGACCGACCTCTGGCTGGCTGCTAGCAACTTCACCCAGGGGCAGACCGCGTCGATCAGCGTGACCACCACGAGTCCGGGAACGTGGGCGGGCGGGGCGTTGTTCATGAGTCTTGGCGCCAGTCAGCTCTACGTCCCGTCGATCGGCCTCGCCGGTCTCGATCTCGGCGCGACGTCGTCGGTCACCCTCAACCCGGGCGCCCAGTTTGCCTTCTCGGTTCCGATCAATCCGGCTTTGAACGGCATCACTGCACACATGCAGGCACTGGGCCTGAAGGTGGTTGGCGGGGCGGTCGTGATCAAGTTAACCGGGCGCGACTCTCAGCTGCTCTGAGGGGGCGAACCGCAATCGCAGCTTGAGCCACCTGCTCCCGCGGGTGGCGGGGGATTTGTAAGTCATGCGATTGCAGTCGTTTGCCGGCATGTCGAAAAACCTGTCTTGGCGCGACAGGTGATCTAGTGGTGTAGATCACTAGAACATCCGAACATGGTCTTCCTCAGAATCGAACCCAACGACCCGGTGCCGCTCGGTGCCCAGATCGTGCGCGGCATCCGCCTGGCCATCGGCCAAGGCCGGATCGCTGCGGGGGAGCGGCTGCCGTCGGCGCGTGAGCTGGCGGCCTCCCTGCAGGTCAACTTTCACACGGTGCGCAAGGCGTATGGCGAACTCGAGGCCGATGGGGTGCTCGAGTTCCAGCGGGGGCGCGGCACGTTCGTGTCGGCTACCGCGAAGCGTCTGCGTGCCGCCGACCTGCAGAAGGTTGTGCGCGAGCACATGCAGCGGCTGGTTGAGGATCTCGCCGGTGGCGACGTCGACTACGAAGCACTGGTTGGGGTCGTCGTCGAAGAACTGCGCAAGGCCATGAAGCAACGCAAGAACCAAGGACGGATGCAATGAACAACTCTTCCTTCGATGCTTCGGCCAACGCCGTGGAGATCCGCGGCCTGACCAAGCGTTACTCGTCTGGTGGCCCCTTCGCGGTCGACGGGCTGGATCTCACTGTGCCTCGTGGCTCGGTGTTTGGTCTCGTCGGCGGCAACGGTTCGGGCAAGACCACGACGCTGCGCACGATGCTCGGGTTGCTGCGGCAAAATGGTGGCGAAGCGATTGTGCTTGGTGATGACTCGCGACGACTTTCCAAGGCGACACGCAAGCGCATTGGTTACCTGTCCGAGGATGAGTTTCCGTATGAGGACATCGCCGTCGTCGATGCGCTGCAGTTCGTGCGCGGCTTCTTCGATACGTGGGATTGGGATTGGGTCGACCACCTGATCGAACGGCTTGGCGTCGATCGCAAGAAGCGCCTCGACAACTTGAGCAAGGGCCAACGCCGCCTCGCCGAACTGTTGCTTGCCGTCGCGCCGTCGCCAGAACTGCTGGTGCTCGACGATCCGGCGATTGGCCTCGATCCATCGGTGCGACGTTCGGTGCTGTGGACGCTGCTCGAAACCGTGCAAGAGCGCGGCACGACCGTGTTGTTCAGTTCGCACATCCTGCAAGACGTCGAGCGCGTCGTGGATCACGTCGGCATCCTGCAAGACGGCCGCATGCGCATCTGTGGCGAGATTGACGACGTCAAGGAACGCGTGCGTCGCGTCGTGCTGCCGAAGGAGGCAGCGCCGGATGCGATCTCCGGGGAACTGTGTCGCGAAGAACTCGGCAGTGAGGTTGCGATCGTGACTGGTGGCTGGAACGAGGAGCTTGCGGAGCAGTTCCGCAGTGCCACGGCCGTCGACCGCCTCAACCTCGAGGAGATGTTCTTGTCGATGTCTGGTGAGGAGGTGTCGTCGTGAGTTGGTCCGAATGGATGGCCGATGCCAAGAAGCTGGCGGCAGTCGACCGCGCGCATCGCGAAGCGAAGAACAGTTCGCTGGTCGGCAAGCAACTCGTGCCCGTCGGCAAGATTTCGCGTTTCTTCACGATCTGCCTCGCGATTGCGGTCGGCGCGTTGATGTTGATGCCGGTCGAGTCCGACGTGCCGATCTACGTGGTCGTGATCACGGGCTTGATGCTCTCGTCGTATGCGCCGTTTGAGAGTCAGTGGCAGAGCGTGACGGATTTCGAACAACTGCATGCGCCGCCGGCAGGGCTGCTCCTGCTGCGGCTGAGGCGGTTGGCTCCGTACTTGACGGTGATCGGTTTGATCTGGGCCGTGATGCTGTCTACGACAGGCAGCAGCTGGTGGGCGATCACGGCAATCGGATTGATGCCGTTTGCGATGAGCTTCGCCAACATGATTCGCGCGGACATCCTCGCCTACGTCCTACGCGTCTTGATCGCGACGACGTTCTTGCTGGGTTGGATGCACCTGATCGATTGGATGCCGATCGTGACGTTGGTGCTCGACGTCGTGGTTGTTGTGTGGTGGGTGCGCGACTTGGGTGTCTACGACCGTGAGGGATTCCAAGTCGAGGAGGAAATCGTTGACCAAATCGATGCGGTGCGCGCCGAGGTTGCCGCCGAGCGGCCGTTGCCAGACGTTCGCGCGTCGAAGCGGCGTTCTCTGATCGGTAATGCGTGGTTCGTGGCGCTTGCCGCTCAGCGGGACATGCCGGGGTTGTGGCTGCGTCGACCGGTTGCAGTCACGGTTTCGAACATCTTCGTTGCCTCCCTGTGGTTGGCACCCGTTGCGCTCGCTGTCTGGGCCGTCTGGCGGACGGAGACAGGTGTCGATGCGTTCCACTGTGTGGGAGCGGCCGTGCTGTCGCTATCGTTCCTCAGTCTGGATCGCAACGAGCAGCTCTACCTCTGGGGCGTCGACATGCAGAAGGTTGAGCGCCACAACGTGTGGATGCGCCTCATGGAAGTCGCATTGCCATCGGTGGCGGCTGCAGTCGTGGCGGTCTCACTGATGGGCGCGAGCGAACAGCGCTGGACAACTGTGCTGTTCCTCGTCGGCGTGCACCTCGCGAGGATCGGGCTGGGCGCGTTCAACTTCAGCACGGCGCTGATCCTGTTTGTCGCTATGGGTATCGGCTTGCTCGTGGCGAGCGGAGGCACGGCGATGGACCAGAAGCTGGCGTTCTACGCAGCCCTCGTGCTCGCCGTCTTCGGCATCATCGGCATCATGATCCGCATGTTCCGCAGCGAAGGCGCGCTGCGCGAACATACCTTCGCCTGATCGCTACTTCAGGGCGGCGGCAAATGCCGCCGCGGCCTCGGCCATCGGTAGGCCTTGCGCCACCGGCCACTTCTTCTTCGGCGTCGCTTCGATCTGCCGCAGCCAGCCGAGTTGTCGTGGCGACAAGAACGGCCGCCACGCCTTGCCACCCTTGGCCGCGTACCCGCCACCTGTGCGAATTGCGGCGTTGATGCGTGTGCGCTGCGCAATGGTCATCGGCACGAACCGCAGCGGACTCTTGTAGAGGTAGTACTGCTGTTCCTTGTCGAGCCGTTCCGAGCGCTTGTCATCAACGCTCGCATAGTCGCGCGCACGATCGCCGACAACACGCTTCGCCGCGGCAAGCTGCGCATCGGTCGACGTCCAGACGAACAGGTCACACTTCTTTGCCGAGGCACGCTTGAGCAACGTGTCGAAGTTCGTGCGCTTGCGATCAAACGTCACCCGCACGCCCTCCTTCTTGCCGAACCACAGTGACTCGGTCGCGAGGACACCATCAAGGAGGCCGAACTCGGCCTCACCTTCCCAGAATCATGACATGCCGAAGATCGCGGTCTCGACCTGCGCCCTCGGAACGGCCGAACTGTTGGCCAACAACGCCAACCACGTCGGCGCCTTCTGCTTCTGCGCGGCATGTGCGCGCACCATCAAGTCCGCGATGCCAGCCACCGACCATTGGCGCGTGAGTCCCGTAGTCAGATCCTTGCGCTTGGCGTCGACGACGCGCACGACCGGGTTGTTCCAACTGCGTTCGGCGTATGCCTTGCGCGTCGCATCATCGCGATCGTCCTTGGTGTTGTTGTAGACGCACAGTGGCGTGAACAAAGTCTCAACCGCTTCGACCACAAGGGGGTGACTCAGGACCTGAGCACCGAAGACCTTGCACGTGCTTCAACCAGGCACTTCCTGGAACAGCACGAGCACTGGCTTGCCCGAAGCCAAGGCAACCTTCTGCGCGGCGGCTTCATCCCGCAACCAAGCAACCTTGCCGAGTTCGCCCGGCTGCTTGCTCGGATCGTTGCGCTCGGTTTGCGCCGCGATAGGTGCTGCGCCAACGGCCAATGCTGCGCACAGCAGGAGGCCATCGAAGAATCGGCTTCGGTCGGGATGTCGCATGGGGCGCGATAGTAATAGCCCGGCCGCCGATCGTTCCGAATTGTGTGCGGTTACGGCTTGCCAGTCGTGGTCAGCGCAAACGCCGAGTAGGAACGCTCGTTCGTGACCTCTTCGCCAACCCACGCCGGCGGGGTGATCGCCGCCAGCTCTGCCGCGGTCGCGCACTCGACTTCTGCCATGATCAAGCCGGCACATGCGTGGGGTGCTTCCCAGACATCGATGGCCCAAGTGTGGTCTTGGTGCTGTAACGAGTAACGCCGCTTGCACGAAGTTGGGCCCGGCAACCCGAGCAATGGCGCGGCCTCGGTTGGTGACAGGTAGATCGTCGTGAGCAAGTTGTGCCCCGGCGCTTCGGGAGCCTCTGGGTCCGGCAGCTTCTGGCCGATCTTCACTACGAGGTCGCGACCAGCTGCATCTTCGACGCGCCGGATGCGAAGTCCCGTACCTGCGGCGAACAAGTCGTGCAGGCGAACGAAATCGTCCGGGTCCACGCCCGGTGGCAGAACCGTGAGGAGGAATCTGCGTTCGAGTTCGAGTCGCGCGTAGTTGCGCTGCATCGGGCGGTCGTTGCTGTCGTTCGTCATCGCCAACGAAATCGGTTACGTCTCAGTGTCCGTGCCGTGCCAGGTACATTCCGGACAGTTCGACGCGCGACGGTGGCGAGTTGTCCGGAATGTACCTGGCACGGTACGGACAGCTCAGTTCGGTAGCGTCATGACCTTGCCGTTCGTCTGCGACCAACCGCCGATGGCGTTTGGGTCCATGCAGAACGCTTGCGACGACAGCTGCCAGCCACCGAGGCCGGACATCATCTGCCACGGTAGCGTCCACGTGCCTTCCCCGCCGGCGCCGGGCGTGCCGTCCGCAACGAACGGCGTTACGGCGAGGATCTGGTCGACGTAGAGGATCATGCCGGGCAGTGGTGTGTTCGACACGTGGGCGTCGCCGACGCCGAGCACCCACAAGCCGGCGGCGCCACCGCGCATGCCGGAGACGCGCATGATCATCGGGTTGCCGGGGGCCGTGATGCCGATGTCGTTGATGCGCGGTTTGACGGAGAGGGTGCCGTGCGAGCCGAAGCCGTATTGGCGAAGCGTGCCGAAGCTGCCCGTTGCCGTGCGGTTCTTGACCGTCATCTTGCCGACCATGTCGAGGTCGCCATCCTTGTCGGCGTCGGTCAGGGCTGAGACTTCGGCGAGCAGGACGGCTGGTTCTGCGAAAGTGCCGTTGGCGTTCTGCAGGATGACCGACGAGGTCATTCCGCCGCGGTAATAGGGCTGTCGGCTCACTGCGTCGAGGGTGCCGTTCTCGTCGACGTCGGCAAAGCTCCAGTGGGTCAGGCCGTGTGATTCGAACGCTTGTGGTTCTTGCGCAAACTGACCCCCGCCGGTGTTGCGCAGGAGCGCGCCGCCAGCCTGGGTGCTGGTCAGGATGTCGACGTCGCCGTCGCCATCGATGTCGACGATGCCGGGTCGTTCGTCGCGGCGGATGCTGTTGCTGATGGTGACTGGTGCCCCGAAGCCTGAGCCGGTTTGGGGTAGGTAGTGCAGGAGCGAAAGGTCGCCCGGTGTGCCGGCCAACAGGTCGGGCAGGCCGTCACCTGTGAAGTCCCCGACGCCAGTGACGAGCATGCCTGCTGGCAGCGTTGGCCCGGCGGTGAAGTAGCCGTTGCCGCCGTTTCGGAACAGCTTGGTCCAGCCACTGGCTTCGTCGACGACGACACAGTCGAGGTCGCCGTCTGCGTCCCAGTCGTGGGCAAACGACCACTGGTTTTCCCAAGTGTAGCCGTTGCCGCTGCTGTAGTTCGACGTCGCGAGCATCGAGAGGCCTGGCGGCGCGGCGTCGATCGGCAGGCCGAACTGGCCGCCTACGTTGCGGTAGAGGCGGACCTGCACCGGGTTCGTAGTTTCATCCTGGAGCAGGCCATCAACGTCGCCATCACCGTCGAAGTCACCGACGAGGCGGGTGCCCTTGATGTTCCATGAGCCGTTCGGGATCGTCGCGAAGTAGGGGAAATACGAGCCGTCGCCGCGGGCCTCCGACCAATCAAAACGGAAGCTGCCGCCGACGAGGTTAAGGTCGGCGTCCAGATCACGATCAGCGTCGGCAAGCGGTTCGTAGCGCATTGGCCAGCCGCCCTGCATTGGAAACGCTTCGGTGATGTCGCCCGGGTTGAAGATGATGGCGCGGCCACCTACGAGGTCACGGTCGCCATCGCCATCGACGTCGACGCATCCGGCAAGAATGCGGCCGCCGATGCCTGCGACCGGTTGGCCCGGGGCGAACTGGCCGGTGCCGTCGTTGAGCGAGATCATGAACTCCGAGGCGTGGTCGTTGGCATAGGGGCCAGTGCCGCCGCCGCAGCAGAGGCCATCGAGGTCGCCGTCGCCATCGACATCGCCCAAGTGTGTGGCCGGTCCGCCGGTCGCGATCGGTTCGCCAATCAGTTGTCCTGCGGCGTTGCGTCGCAACAACGAGTAGGTCGTGCCGTTGCTCATCGCGTTGAACAGAACGAGATCGGTGTCGCCGTCACCATCAACGTCGCCCGTGATCGGGTAGAGCTCATCGGCGAGCACGTTGGCAACGGTTTGAACCTGCGTCGTGTTCCATGCGGCGTCGACGTCGAGGACCCAGATCCAGCTGGCGTTGTAGCGCCAGATCTCATCGTCGCCGTCGCCGTCGAGGTCGGCGGCGAAGCAGTCCGCGGCCGCGGCCCAGTAGGTCAACTTGAGATCGAAGGCGTTGGTTGTCGTGTTGAATGCGTAGACGAGGATCCTGTTGTTGGTCGATGCGAGAAGCTCGGGGTCGCCATCGCCTTGGAAATCGCCGACGCGCAGCGATGACACCGCGTAGGTGACTGGCGACGTGTGCACGACGGGGCCACCGGGGCGCGCGAGGATGGCGCAGGCGGTGTAGCCAACGAAACAGACGGCATCTTGGTGGCCGTCGTTGTCGAGGTCCGTGCGGCAGAAGTCGACCCACTGTGACGCTGGCGAGTTGATCAACACCGTTGACGATGAGACCAGGCCGTCGCCGCGGTTCTTGTGCCAATGCACCTTTGTGTCGTAGCCGCCGAGGTAGTCGACGTGCCCATCGAGGTCGAGATCGACCGCCAGGTCGAAGCGGTGATAGCTGCCTCCGACGAGTTGCGCAGCTGGAAACGGCGTCGCCTGATCTTGGCTGACGATGGGGGTGGTCAGGGCGGCGAGAACGATGACGCTGATGAGATCGGATCGCATGGGCTGAGCGGGGATCGGGGTCCTTCTTGCGCTCGTAGGATAGCAAGAACCATTCCGCTCGTCCGGGAACGGACGTCGTGGGAGGCGGCGCGCAGCGGCGGCCCCCTACCGTCGTCTTACTGACACGGGTGGCGAGATCCGGACGGACCTGGTGCTTGGCGGTCGCGCGTCGAACCCGTGTATTGCGCAAGAATCCGGCTAGCGCATGCGGGGCGCTCGTACAAGCAGGTTACGCAGCAGACGTTGGTTCCCGCTATCCATGCCGAGCCAGTTCCACCACAGTGATGTCCCGACAGTAATCAGTTCGCCGCCGCTCTGCGTTGTTGCGACTGCCGCGAACGGCAAGTCTGGTCCCATGGCCGGTAGTACCACAAGTGCGGATGCGCGGGCGGGGTCGTCGATGATCGTTGGTGAGGGCCGGCGAGCGGTGACTTGTTTGACGCCGACGCTGAGTGGATGGCGAACCAAGTCTTCTTCTTCGGTGACGTGAGCGGCGCCGATCTTCGGTTCCCGATCCATCATGGATAGCCCGAACGGCTTGCAGATGAGGTTGGCTCGCGCGACGGTTGACGCCCAGAACGCATTGGCGAAGACGATGACTCGACCGCCACCACAGATGAAGCCGTGCAGCAAAGCGATTTCTGTTTCGCTGATTCCGGCAAGTGCCCCCTCTCCGACGATGATGATATCGACGCGTGCCAGGGAGCTTGTCGTGAACGGGGGCGCGTCCTTGCGGCGGTAGCGATAGTCCACGTCTAGCTGTGCCTTGTTCACAAGGTGGCGCCATGCGTCAAACGTCTTCGGGTCGTCGCTGGAGTCGCCCATGAATGGCGAAGTCGCTGCAAGGATGCGGCTACCGTTTGCCGCTGCAGCAATAACGGTCCACGTTACTTGGATGTCGGCTCGCAGGTCACCGAGGTGCAGAGTGAAGCTCGTGTTGTGTTTGCCAAGCTGGTTGGTTGTGACCGCAAACCCAAGTCGAGTCTCCGCGTTGTCTTCGTGGCCTTTCTCGGTCGTAAGTTCGAGTTGCCGCGCATTCTTCGGCAGCTTGGCAGTGGCTGTGCGGCGGCTTATCGGTGCGTTCCAGAATACGTGGGCCGTACCTTCTATGACGGCGCCTGCGCGCACGGTGCCTAGGTTGATTGCGGTTGGGCTGGTTACGGGGTTGGCGCCTTGTTGGCAGTTCAGCGCGGCCGCAAGACACAGTATTGGTGGCATTCGGAGCATGGGCACCAAATAGAGCCATGCCGACCGCCAGCCGTAAGGCTGCGATTGCCTCCGCGCCTACTTGGCGGGGGGCAGGGCGAGCCTCAGGGTGCAGCGGTCCTTGCCTGCAGACGCGACCTCGATGTCGACGGTCGCAGAACGGCGGCCGGCGGCGCTGATGAACACCTTGTGCTTACCGGGGGCTAGACCGCGCAGCAGCGTCGGCTTGGTCAGCGAAATGTGATGGGCACCGACCGTCACCCCAACCTTGGCGCCATTCGCATCGATGTCGAGCAGCACTTCGCCACCGTGCTGTTGCACCGTCCAAGGGCCCTCGCCTTCGATCTTGAAGCGCGACGAAACGTCGATGATTGTGTCCACATCGAGATCCTTCGGCGGATCCAGCTTGGCGGCAACGATGACATGGTCACCCTGCTGCAGATCGGGGCCCCACCATTGGTCGTTCTCGTACTCGAACTCCCAAGTGCGGAAGCCGAGGCGCAGCAGGTGCACGTCGCCCTTCGTGAGCGGCGTGCCGTCCGGCGCACGCACGGTCAGCTGCGATTGTTCGGGAACGACCACTCTGCCGATGTCGACGAAGACCTTGTCACCGCGCGGTGGTAGTTCGATCGGCATGCGACGAATGGCGCCGGAGTATCGCTCGCGAATCGTCAGCGTGTGCATGCCCTCCAGCGGCACCGGCAGGGAGATGGCGCCCTCGACTTCTGTTTTGAAGTAGGGCTCGTCGACGTGTCTGTTGTGGAGGTGCTCGATGTGGATGTCAGCGCTGATCGAGTCGCCTTGCTCGTTGACGATGATGCCTTCGATAATCGTCGGGCGGTACCAATTGAGGCGAACCAGGCCATCACGAAGTGCTTGCTCGCGGTTGCCCTTGATGATGCGCGTGCTGCGATCATCGCCGGTCAGTTCGAACACGAACTCGTCGTCAGGGATGGCTACTGGCGTGGCGGTGGAGATCAGGTCGTCGAGCTTCCAGCGCTTGTTCTTGGTCCGCATCGTCACCGAACCGTCTTCGGGCAGGTCGACGGTTCGCACGAGCACCTTTGGCCACGCGGCTTCGCGCAACTTGTCGAGGTCTTCACGATCCTCGTCGGCCTTTCTGGCGGCCATGATGACTTCGGTGAGGTGATAGACGACGACCGTGTCCCTTCCGTCGGGGTCTGGCTCAGGGAACTTCAGCCGCAGGTTCTCAGTGGTCAGGCACGAGAAGATGGCTTTGCGACCGGCGTGCTTCACGTGTAGATCGCAAGCGGCGTCGAGGCCGAAGACTTCGAACGTGCCGTCTTGGCGCGTCAGCGCCCACGGACCGCGGTGCACATCGGAGATACCGACCGCGGCGCCGACGATCGGCTTGCCTTCTTGGTCGACGACGATGCCGCGATGCGGGATGCCAGGGTCGAGGCGGATCACCATCGGTTGCGTGCTCGGGAACCACGTCGGGCTGGTGTAGCCGAGTTCGAGATCGGGGTGCGAGACGTAGAAGTCGGCGATGCCTTGCAGGACATCGACGCCAGGCAACGTGACGAGTCCCGTTGCGCCGGTGATGCCGTGCACGAGATCCGGCGTGTGGCCGCAGCCTGAACAGAAGCCGACGATGGCGCCCGACACCGGTTGGTTGCGCCAGTCGCGAACCTGCACGGGAACGGCGACACTCGGGCTCAGCGCGATGACCTCATCGTCGAACGCGCCCATCTCCATGTGTTGGCAGTAACCCTCGGCGCGCACGCACAACCACTGGTGATGCTTGCGATCGATCTCGAGCGAGAAGAAACCGTCCTCATCACCGAGCTTGCGCGGTGCCTTGATCGGGGCGCCGGTGACGGGAGCGGCGGCCTCATCGATCAGCAGCAACTCTGCGTTCGGGATCGGCGCGCCAGTCAGCTTGTCGACGACACGAAACGCGAGCCACCGCTTGTCTGCTTTGGAATGCGGGCTGGGGTAGACCGTTTCCGTCCAGGTGGGGTTTGGGGTCTGGCCGAGCAGCGACGTGGAGAGTGACGCGGACAGGGCAAGAGTGAGCGCGATCGTGTCGCGACAGCGGGACAGAAGGGGCATCGAGCTAAGAGGTTGCAAAGCGTGTTCCTGAGAAGTGCAGCGCCGCGAGATCGGCGAGTCTGACCTCTGTGTGCCTGAGGGCGCGGCAGCGTTTCCGGATTTCTCCTTTCCGTTCACGGTATGCCGGGAAGTGCCTGAGGGAGGAGGTCTTCGGCTAACATGGGCCTGTCATGCACCTCACCGCCGCAGAGCGTCGCGAGATCAAGGACCAGCTCACCGAGCTCATGGTTGAGCTCGAAGAGCGTTTGAAGACCACCGGCGATCAGAGCCAGCCGGTGCAGCTCGACGAGCCGATCGGTCGCCTGTCGCGCATGGATGCGATCCAGATGCAGCAGATGGCGCTCGCGGGTTTGACGCGCGAACAGCAGCAGTTGGTGCGGGTGCGCTACGCGTTGTCGCTCGTCGACAACGAGGACTTCGGTGGCTGTCAGTCATGCAAGGCACCGATCGGTGTCGATCGACTGCGCTTCCAGCCGGAGATCCTGTTCTGCGTTCGGTGCGTGTAATCGCCAGGCCTCAGCCTCTCGCGGCTGGCTACAGGCCCGAAGCCTCGCCAATCGCCGAGCCAGCCCTGGCCCATTCGCGCCACTCCATGTCGGCTTCGCCAACGCTCTGGTCGATCCACTCCTTGAATCGCTTCGCCACGTCTTCGGTCGACTGGTTCTTGCGACCCAGTTCGGCCGCGAACCGGAACCAGGTTCGCGGGTGTCGCGCCAGCAGCCAGGTTGCAAAGCTCCAGGCCTTGATCCGGCACGGCGTGCGAAAGTTGTCCATGCGTTCGCGCGGCAATTGCGCGAGCGGCCAGTCTTCGTCGGCGGCGATCTGTTGGTGCAACGCCTTGGTCCATGCCGGGATGGCGCGTTCGATCTCGGCGCCGCCGTTTGACTCGGTGCGCGCCAGTATCATGTACTGCGAATGCACCGAGCCGCACATCATCTCAGTGAGCATGTGCATGACGCCTTCCGAGATAGCGTTGTTGCAGGCGTGTACGAAGTAGCGCTTGGCGAGATGGGCGACGGCCGCGTCTGCGTCATTGTCGCGGTGCGTATGCTGCCACTCCGCCCGGACGCCGCGGTCCTTGAATGAGTTGCCGCCATAAAGCATGGCGCGCGCAATCGGTTCGCCGGCGCGAGCGTCGATGCTTTCGGTGAGTAGCAGCTTCTTCTGCTCTTGGGTGCGAACGACCGCGAGGTACTTGATGTGCTTGGTGCTCTTGAGGGTCAGATCGTTGGTGTCCTTGGCTAGCCACTTGGCGAACTCGTAGGCACGCGCTTGCCATCGGGCGTACTCGCCGGCTTCGCTTTGACCGCTGACGATCCAGCATGTGAAGCCGCCGCACTTGGCACCTTGGAAATCGAGGGCGCTCGGCCGCAGGGCATTCGGCATCTTGTTCTGCGGGATCGGCGTGATCTCCAGATCCAACGCTGCGCACTCGGCGGCTTTCTCGCGGATGCGGCGCATGCGCTTGACGAACTGCACCTGCTCATCGGTTCCGAAGAAGCCGTCGTATTCTTCGTGACCAAGTACCTTGTGGCTCTCCTTGTCCTTCGGGTCGAAGGCGATGGCTCGCTCCAATTGATCGAAGGCGCTGACGATGTGACCTTCGGTGTTGAGTGCGAGGCCGAGTTCGCGGTGCAGACGAGCTGCCTTCTTCGCCGTCTTCTGCCACGCTAGTTCCAGGCCGCGCACATGACGATCCGTGCCGGTGTTCTGTCGCAGCTTGTTGGTCGCAGTGACCTGCTCCCAGTCACCCTTGACCTTCTTGAAGCCGAGGCCGCGACGCGCAGTCTTGTGGTCCTCGTCGTAGTGCTCGAGAATGATGCGGTAGACGTCGCGCGCGCGTGACGGCAGCTTCATCGACTCGGCGCGACGGCCGAAGGCGACCAACGACTTGACGACCTGGGTTTCGACTTTGATGCGGCGCTGCTCCTCGTCGTCCTGTGCCGGCGCGGGCACCGCGAGCATTGCAGCGAGCAGGCAGCCGGCGAATCCCATTCTCTGGTCCGTCATTCGCGCACAATGAACGGCGCGCGAACAATGTTCAAGTGGCGGTGCGTGTGCGCTGCCGCGCTTTGCGCCACAGCGGACCGTTCGGTTACTTACTGCGGTTGCCCGGCCAGCAACTGCTCAACGTGCCGAGACAGTTCGTCGTAGCCGAACGGCTTGTTGATGACCGAGTCGATGCCGGCGCGGAAGAGGCCTTCGTCGGTGACGGTGTTGGTGTTGCCGGTCATCAGCAGCACGGGCACGTTCGGCGCGATCTGGCGGATGCGCTCGGACAACTCCATGCCGGTCATCGTCGGCATCGTCTGATCCGTGATCAGGAGTTGGTAGGCGGCGGGGTCCGAACGGAACATGGACTCGGCTTCGGCTGCGTCGCGCGTCGCGGTGACTACGTAGCCGAGTGACCTACACAGGCGTGAGACCAGCTGCACGATTGAGTCCTGGTCATCGACGACCATGATCCGGATGCCGTTGGTCTTCGCTGGCTTGGGCGCTTCCTCGGGTGGTGGTGGAATCGCGACCGGCCCCTTTGCCGAGGCCGCGGCGATTTGGTTCGGGGTCGTTTCGGAGGCGATCGGCAGGAAGATGCGGAACGTCGTGCCTTGGCCGGGCGTGCTGTCGACCTTCACCGCGCCGTTGTGGCGTTTGATGATGCCGTGCACGACGGACAGTCCGAGGCCCGTGCCTTCCGTGCGGCCACGCGTCGTGAAGAACGGATCGAAGATGCGTTGCAGCGTCTCCTTGTCCATGCCGGCGCCATTGTCGGAAACCTCGAGCAGGACGTGTGGCCCAGGTTGCAGGCTCAACTCCTTGCTCTGTGCGTTGGCGATGACGATGTGCTGCAGCGACACGGTGAACTCGCCGCCGTTCGGCATGGCGTGGGTCGCATTCGTGCCGAGGTTGAGCAACAGCTGACTCAGTTGGCCGCGGTCAGCTTCGATGATGCTGTCGCCAGGATGCAGGTCCGTGCGGACGGCGATGGATGCGGGCACGATTGCGCGCAAGAGCACGACCGCTTCTTCGACCGCTTCACGCACGTTGGTCGGAGCGAGCTCGATGTCCTTGCTGCGGCCGAACGACAGGATCTGATCGATCAGCGCCTTTGCGCGATTGCCGGCTTCGAGAACCTGATCGAGGTGATCGCGGGTGCCGCCCTGCTTGACTTCCATGCGCGCGAGTTCGGTGAACCCCATGATCGCGAGCAGGTAGTTGTTGAACTCGTGCGCGATGCCGCCGGCCATCGTGCCGAGCGCGTGGATGCGTTGGTTCTTCTGCGATTCGAGGCGGAGCTTGTTACGGCGGTGTCGCCACGTGAACCAACTGCCGCCTAGCAAGAGCGCTGCAAGACCGAGGTAAAGGACGGTTTGCAGTCCCGCGCTCTGTTCGATCACGCTCAGGTCGGAAAGTGCGCGTGGTCGGATCCGGTAGCCGCCCTCGAGCTTGTCGCCTGCTGTGTATTGCTCCGCGATGCCAGTCGCATGAACGTCGACTCCGTCACGCACCTGGGAGATGAACGGCACGTAGTTCTTCGATGGCCGCAAGAACAGGCGGATGCGCGGGCCCTCGCTTGTGCCGATGAAGTAGCGCCGATCTTCATAGAACACCGGACCACTCAGCGTGACCAGTTGGCCAGTCAAGGCTTCGCCGTCCCAGTTCTCGAGCGTAGTTGCGAGCGGTCGGATCTCGGCTGAAGGCCGAAAGCTGTCGACGGCGGTGACGCGTAGGAAAGGGGTGCCTCGGTATTGGCCGAGCGTGCCGGTGATCTCGGCTTCGACGCCGACGACCAGGTCACGCAGCGGCTTCGAGCGCGTCGCCACGAGTCGAATGCCGCCGGTCCGGTCCTGGACGTAAGCACGGTACTCGCGGCTGTCCTTCCTGAGCGCGGGGAAGTACTCGGCCGTGACCGCGGCACGGATGCGAACGGTCTTACCGTCCAAGTCGATCATGCCGTCGCCATCCGCATCCATCGTGGCGGTCTTGAGCTTGATCAGTGCTGGCTTGTCATCGGTCTGCGCGGAGGCGTGCGTTGCACAGATCGGTAGGCACAGGAGGCTGATCAGCCAGATGCGAGGCGAGGGCACGCTTGTAGAGTAGCGGTGGTGCAAGGTGCTTCACAAGGTCACCAGCCATTACAAGGCTGACAGAGACGGGCTCGGTACACCTCATGAAGACTCTGCTGGGGTGGCCTGCTCGGGTTCCTTCTGTTGTCCGGCGATGTCATCGCCATAGAAGTCGATGCCGAACCAACCGAGTGCGAAGTCCGCGAGTTCGCCAATGTTGAAGCCCGCTTGGATGCTGAAGATGACGCCCACCTGGGCTTCGACGTTGGTCCAGTACGGGGTCGGCACGGAGGTGTCCGGTTTGGTCTCAGCAGTCCATGCGTACTGAATCAGTTCGCGGCAGGCCTTGTTGCGTTGTTCTGCAATCTGCGGCTCATCGGGATCCACCTGGGGTTGCCACATCTCCATGCCCATGAAGGCGAGCATCATGCTCTGACGCTTATTGGTCTTCCAGCTGGTGAAGGTGCCATGTTGGAGCCCAGTGTTGCCTTCATTGAACATGAGGCCGGTGGTCAGTGGTCCGACGCGCGCTTGCACCCCATCGCCGGTGCCGAATGTCAGGGTCAAGATGTCCGCTGCGTCGCGAAGTCGGTCGACTGCGTAGGTGCAACTCGTGGCCGACAGCAGCAGAACGAGAAGGAGGACGCTGGATGGGTTGCGGAGCATTTGGCTCGCCCCTACTTGCCCGCCGCTGCGGTGGGTTGCAGTTGGGCGACGGCTTGCTCCAGCGCTTCGAGGCGATCGAGCAGTGCACTGTTAGCATCACGCAGGTCGGCGTTGTCAGCGACCAGCGTGTCGTTGGTGCTCTTCAGTTCGCGCATGGCTTCGACTGCCAGCGCTTCGAAGCCGTAGACCGTGACCGACTTGATGCCGTTCTTGTCTTCGCTGACCCACTTGGGGAACACCTTCTCGACCTCTTGCGCGATGAAGCCGGTGCAGATGCCGGGCGCGGCGCCGAGTTCTTCCGGGTTGCGGTAGCGGTAGGTCTTGCCGTTGAGGCGCATCAGGCGATCGAGCGCGCCTTCGAGCGGGCGGATGTCGCGCTTCTTGCGAGCGTCGGACAGCGCGGTCCAGCTGCCGCCGCCGTTCTTATAGGCGATGCCGTTGCCCCAGAACGAGAACTTGGTGCCGCCGCCTGCACTGACGTTGAACCGATCGAAATCGTTGCCGTCGTCGCCGACGACCAGGGTGATGACGCTCTCTTCCGTCGCGCCGGTGAAGCGCTCGAAGTAGATCGGGTCGCCGTTGTAGTTCGGGTCGGCGAAGTAGAGACGGTTGCCAAAGCGCATCCGGATGTTGCCGTTGACGTCGAGTGCTTCACCAGGCTGCGTGGTGAGGATGCCGACCCGAGTCGTGATGCCGACGTCACCGCCTGCAACGCCAATGGGGCCGGACAGCGTGTTGATGCCTGCCTGTGCTGCCGCGGCAGTCGTCAATGCGGAGTCCGCGGAGGCTTGCGCAGCATCGGCAGTTGCTTGTGCCGTGTCGGCAGCTGCCTTGGCGTTGTCAGCACGCGTCTTCACCGCGTTGAAGTTGGCGTTGACGGTTTGCGCGTTGGCCACCGTGCCGTTGGTGAACGTCGTGATCTCTTGAGCCATGCCGGGTGTTGCCAGAGCGGCAGCGAGGGCGAGGCAGAGAAGGGACTTGTTGGCGTGGGCGTAGTTCATCGTGCGATCTCCGTGAGTTGGTCGAGTGGGTTGGATTCGGGAAGGGTTGGTTGCGTCGGGTCGGGGGCGATGCGCGCGGGGGTTGCGGTGGCGCTCCATTCGTTGACACCCCAGGCGCCAACGCCCCAGATGAGAGGTTTGGTTGGGGCGGCCTGTGGCGTCTCGCCGCCGCCGCCGCCGCTGCTGCCGCCGCACGCGGCGAGAAGGATCAAGAGCCCGATGCTCAGCGGGGTTGCCAGGCGGCAAGCACGCGCAGCGGGCGTAGGGGAGTGTTGCGTCATGTCAGGGGGTTGGTTGGGGATGCAGGGCCGGTCTGGTTCCTGCTTGCTCAACCACCCACACGGCATGCCGCGAGGGATCCCCTGATCTTTCTCGAAGAAAGCGCCGGCGCGCCTACTGCTCCGCGAGCGCGCGCTTCAGCACCTGTTGGCGCGCCACCGTGCGCTGCCTGGCTGAGAGGGATGCATCCGCCTGCACGCGGGTGAGGACCGCGGCAGCATCGTTCGTCTCGGCGAACAACCGGTCCAACATTGGCTCGATCGTTGCCAGAGCCTCGCGGTTGTCTTTGCGCGTCGCAATGCGAACGCGCAAGGGGGTGTTGTCCCACACGTAGACCGAACTGTCCCAGGCCGCGATCAACCGCTTGCTGTCATGACTCCACCCGACCATCGCCAGGTACTGCGGTTTGGTGAAGCTTGCGACGCGGTCGAAGGTCTTCGCATCCCAGACCGTGATCTCGCTGGATCGTGTCGCGAAGCGCGCGCCGTCGGGGCTGAACTGAATGTCGTTCCTGCCTGGCGCGTAGACATCGGTGGTGCCTTTGAGTTGCCAGGTGACCGTGTCCAACACCATCATGTAGCCGGTCGATTGACCGGTGATTACACGCTTGCCATCGGGGAAGAACCGCACCGGATAGTCGAAGCTACGGATCGTCGCGAGCGTCGTGGCATCGAGGACTTCGTGCACGTGCTTGCCATCCGGGCCCTTCGATGTGCACGTGAGCAAGCGACCGTCACCACTCCACGACACTCCTTCGACCAACTGACCGGCGAAGCCGTTGGTGCGCGAGCGAACGACGGAACCATCATCGACTCGGCGGACCTTCAGAGCGTTGAAGGTGCCAGCTGCGAGCAGGGCGCCATCCGGGGAGAAGGCCATGCTGGTCGAGAGTTCGTTGGTCTGGTAGATCGAGCCCGTTTCGAGGTTGATGATGACCACCCCGTTTCTCGGTGGGATGGCAGGCTTGGTGGGGGTCTTGCGCGGTGAGAGGAGGGCCGCTGCGTGGCGACCGTCGCGTGACACGGTCAGGTAGCGCGCGATCTCGCCGGGTCGTCCGATGGTCGTGACGGGGTCGCCTGATTCGGCATCCCAAAACCGGATGCACCCTGGCAAGCTGCTCCAGCCATCCCATCCGGTGGACACGATGAGGCCAGCTGCAGGTGCGAACGCTGCGCCGGTGATCAGTCCCTTGTGGCCGTTCAGTCGGACCGTGGCTGGTGCAGTGACATTCCAGAACTTGACGGATCCGTCGTTCTTGCGCACGGCAAACGTGTTGCTGTCGGGCAGCCACATCAGCGAACCAAGCTGCAGGTTGGTCTCTGGGATGACCAACTGCGGGTTGGTCGCCCCCGTCTTGTAGACACGGAGCGCGCCATCGCCGCACGCGGTCGTGACGAGGCGGGCATCCGGTGAGAACCGAATCGTGCCGACCGATTGCGGGTGCTCGAGAACGACAGCTGTTGGTGGCGTTGCCTGCAGGTCCCAGATCCGGGCCGAACTGTCGAGCGACGAGGTTGCGAGCCACCGACCATCGCGCGAGAAGTCGAACGACGAGATCAGGTTGCCGTGACCTACAAGCATCGTTGACTGGAGATTCTGCGTGTCGAGCAGTTCGAGACCGCCGCTGCCGCTGCCGACGGCGATCAGGGAGCCGTCGTGGTTGCACACAATTGGCGTTGGGTCCAGATGCAGCTCGGCGCGAGCCAGGACCTTGCCCGTCGCAAGGTCCTGCATCCAGATCGAGCGGCCACGGACCAGCGCGAGACGCTTGCCGTCAGGGATCGCGATTGGCTGCGCGCCAGCCCATGCAGAACTGGCGTCTTCCGCGGCCACCTGGTCTGGGTTTGGCGTTGGTGCGAGTCGTTGGATGCGGTCGCCGCTGGCAAGATCCCACGTCGATACATGCATCGGCGTGGTCTTGTTCGGCCGCGTTGTGCCAAACAGTCGTGAACCGTCGGGGGCGATCGTGAAGTGGGTGTGCGAACGTTCTTCCTGGCGAGTGCCGCCGGGGTGAGCGAACTCCGCCAGCAACTGGCCCGTTGCCAGATCCCATTGCTGTGCCGGCACGCGATCTTGCCTGGCGACCGTGAAGAACGATCGCCCATCCGGGTGCATGAACATCCCGCTTGTTCTGGTTGGCGCGTTGGTGAGTTCGCCAGTCAGCGTGCGCATGGAGATGTCGAGGCGCGACTTCACCATGTGCCATTCCCAGCCTCGCAATGACTCCGGGGCTGCGTCGAGGAAGGACTGCGCCTTCATCAGTTGCGAGTCGTCCAGTGCATCGCATGCGGACAGCATGTTGGCCGTGTAGGCGTTGCGGTTGGCCCGAGCCTCGGCAGCGCGTGCGTTGCTGGCTTCGTCGTCGGCCCGGTTCTTCTCCTTGATGGCGATGTCGCGTTGGTTCTGGGCTTCGATGCGGCCAGCAGTGGCGTCCATGAAGCCGAGCGATGTGCCGACCAAGCCGGCGATGAGCGCGACCGCCAAAAGGGATGCTGCGAGCACCGTGCGGCTGTTGCGGTGGATGAACTTGCGCAGCTTGTAGACGCGACTGGGCGGCGCCGCTTCGATCGCGTCGCCTGCAAGGTACCGCCGAATGTCGCGCGCCATCGAACCGGACGACTCGTAGCGGCGCGAGCGGTCCTTCTCGAGCGCCTTCATGACGATCCAGTCGAGTTCGCCGCGGACCATCATGCCGAGCTTCTGTGGTTCTGCGCGGCGACGTTCGGCGACGGACGACAACGCAAAGGCGTTCTCGCTGATGCGCGTGCTCGGCTTTGGTGGATCGACCTCGCGAATGATGCGTTGCAGTTCGCCGAACGCGGCTGTGCGCAGTGCTTGCGCGTCAAACGGCGTCGCGCCAGTGATCAGCTCGTAGAGCAATACCCCCGTCGAGTACACGTCGGTCCGGGTGTCGGCATCCTCGCCTGTCTCGGACGCCTGTTCGGGGCTCATGTACTCGGGAGTGCCGATCATCTGTCGGAACTCGGTGAACAGGGTCTTCTCGGTCAGTTGCCTTGTCGTCGCCTTGGCGATGCCGAAGTCGATGATCTTCGGCAACGGACGATCGCCGATCGTGGTGACCAGGACGTTGCTCGGCTTGATGTCGCGGTGGATCACGCCCTTCTGGTGAGCGTGTTCGAGCGCTTCGCAAACCTGCACGACGAGCTCCAGGCGCTCGCGGATCTCGACCTTCTTGCGATCGCAGTATTCGGTGATCGGCGAGCCGCGCACCAACTCCATGACGAAGTAGGGGCGGCCACTGTCGGTCGCACCGGCGTCGAGCACCGCGGCGATGCCCGGATGCTCCATCATGGCCAGCGCCTGGCGTTCTGCCTCGAAGCGGGCGATGACCTGCTTCGTGTCCATGCCGAGCTTGATGAGCTTGAGGGCGACGCGGCGATGCACGGGTTCGCGCTGCTCGGCCATCCAGACGGTGCCGAAGCCGCCTTCGCCGATCTGCTCGAGCAACTTGTAGCGCCCGATCTGCTGGCCCGCCTGTTCGCCAGTGGTCACCTTGGCCAGGTCTGCGTCGCTTACGCCCTCATCGTCGTAGTAGATGAGCGCCTCGACTTCCGCGCGAAGCTCTTGGTCGTCGCCGCACGCCTCATCGAGCACGCGTTGCCGCTCGCTGCCAGTAACCGCTCGAGCGCGATCGAAGATCCGGTGGATCTGCTCGTACCGTTGCGGGTCCATCGTTAGTGCTCGGACAACTGCTTACATAGCCATGCGCGAGCCATGCGCCAGTCGGACTCAACGGTGCTATGCGAGACGCCAAGTTCTTCGGCGGTCTCATCGATGGTCAGCCCGCCGAACAGTCGCAACTCGATGACCTTGGCATGCCTGGGATTGATTCTTTGGAGCTCTTCCACGCACTCATTCACAACGACAAGGTCGGGTGGAGTCCTTGAAAAAGGTCCCATTTCTTCATTGAAGGTCACCTTGTTGGCGCCGCCACCGCGCTTTTGGCGATCTTGGGCGCGGGCGTAGTCGACGAGTGCGTGACGCATCGATACGGCTGCGGCTGCGAAGAAGTGCTTACGATCGTTGATGCGGTCGAGGCCCGGTGCCAGCTTCATCCAGGCTTCGTGCACGATCTCCGTTGGGTGCAACGTGTGCGACTTGTCGGCCCGTTTGCGCGCCAGCAGCTTCAACTGGTCATACACGAGCGGCATCAGTCGCTCCTTTGCTTCGGGCTCACCCTGTCGGATGTCTACCAACACCTTGGTGATGGCGTGCAGGTTGTCCCCACCTGATTGGGGTGCGTCCATATCGGTGTGATCCTACAGATTGTCCGGAATCGTTTCTGACGCTGCAGCCTTGAGTATTGCTGATGCAGCTAGATGATCCGCCACAGTCTGAACCATTCTCCAGTGGGAATGCCCCAAAGACTCCAAAACCTGATGCAAGCAACAACTCCTGTTGTGTCGCGGCTGCTCGCGACAAGTCTTCTCACCCCCTTGTTCCTGACGACGGCGACTCTTGCTCAAGGCAACGAGCCATTCCGTCTCAACCGATGGCTCAAGAGCCCAGACTCCGTGAAGGTCAGCGGCTCGGAGCGCATCCGCTACGAGGGCTTGGACGGGCAGTTCCGCGCCACCGGCACGACCAACGTCGAGGACCAGGTGTTCTCACGCCTGATCCTTCGCGGTGACTACACCCGCGGCGATTGGGGGGTGACTCTCGAAGGTATCGACGCTCGCGCGTGGGGCACGAAGGCCAACTCCTTCGCCAACACGACGACCGTCAACACGTTTGACCTGCTGCAGGCCAACGTCAGCTACCGCTTCAAGGAAGGCCACAGCGTCACCATTGGTCGCTACACGATGGACATCGGTAGCCGCCGTCTGAGCGCTCGCAACAAGTACCGCAACACGATCAACTCGTTCAACGGTGCTCGTTGGGACTTCAACGGCAAGGACGGTTACTCGGCAGGTGCCTTCTGGGCGATGCCGACCGAGCGACGTCCGGGCGCGCAAGCACTGCTCGTCGACAACGAGCACGACTTCGACAACCAGTCGAGCGACTACCAGTTCTACGGCCTGCACTCGACGCAGAAGTTCGACGAACGCACCAGCGCGCAGCTCTACGTCCTGCAGCTGAGCGATCACCGCGCCAACGCCGCTACCTCGCGTGACCTGACCACGGCTGGCTTCCGCCTGCTGACTCCTGCCGAGCGTGGCAAGATGTTCGGCCAGGTCGAAGCCGCCTACCAGTTCGGCAACCGTGGCGCCGCCGACGTGCACGCGTACTTCGCGCACGGCTCGATCGGCAAGGTCTTCGATCACGACATGAAGCCGACGGTGCGTATCGCCATCGATATCGCCAGCGGTAACGACACCACCGATCCGGACTACAACCGCTTCGACACGCTGTTTGGCGCGCGTCGTTTCGAGTACGGCCCGACCGGCATCTACGGCGCGATCGGCCGTCGCAACATCGTGTCGCCCGAGATTCGCTTCTCGGTCAAGCCGACCAAGAACACGTGGGTGTTGGTCGCTGCTCGCGACTTCCGCCTCGCGTCGGCGGCTGACGGCTGGCGCGAAGCCGGTGATACGACGGGCACCAGCAGCGACGTCGGCCAGCAGGCCGAGTGTCGTCTGCGCTGGGACGTTCGTCCGAAGAGTATTCGCCTCGAAGGTGGTGCCGCCTACATGAGTGGCGGTCAGTTCCGTCAGACGTCGACCGCTGGTCGTCGCAGCGACACGAACTACTTCTTCTTCGAAGCCATCTTCACGTTCTAGTGAAGATGCGGCGCGCTCCCCTCGGGTAGAGCGCGCCGACCGCGTGATTGCCTGCGGACAGCAACTACCCGGACGTGCCGGCCGGTAAGCGGCTCGAACTGATCGCGCGACTGTTGCGCGCCGGCTACGAAGCGCCGGTGTTCTGCACGTCGCACGGCGGGTTCGACACGCACGCCAACCAACACGGTTCGGCCGGCACCGATCATGGCACCGCGGGGCCGATGTTCGTCGCTGGCGCTGGCGTCAAGGCGGGGGTCTACGGCACGATCCCGTCGATGACGGACCTTCGTAACGGCCGCCTCAAGATGCACGTCGACTTCCGGCGCGTCTACGCGGACATGCTCGAGTGGATGGGGATGCCGACGGAAGCGGCGCTCGGCGGTAGCTTCCGTCCGATGGGCGTCATGCGGCCGACGTAACCCAAGCAGGGGAAAGGGGCCCCCGTAGCCATGCACTACGGGGGCACACATGGTACTCGCGTGCCGACGGGGTCTCTGCCGGCCCATGCAGCGCTACTTCACCTGGGCCCAGGAAAGCGCTACAGGAAATCTGGCGGTACTACGAGTCCGGTCGCTCTTTCTGCAGAGCTTCGATCTTGAGCGTCAACGCCGCGCGCGCGCGTGACAGCAACATGCGGGTCGCAGCCTCCGTGCGCTCGAGTTCCCTGGCGACGTCCTCGACGGGCTTGCCGGCGAAGATGACCTGCTCGATGACTTCGCGGTGCTCGTCACGTAGCGCCTTGACCGCGCGATAGATGAGTTCGATGTCCTCACGCTTCTGCAGTTGCGACAACGGTGACGAGACCGTGCGCAGGTAGGCGATCGTCAGCGCATTGAGTTCGGTCGTGCGACTCGGCGGCTTGCGCTTCTTCGCCGTGAGGTGGCGGTGCTGACGCCGCGCGGAGTTCTCGATGATCGCGGTCACCCACGCATAGAACTCGGCTTGGGTCGCTCCCGCAAAATCGTTGATGCTGCGAACGACTTCGATGTAGGCGTCCTGCAGAACATCCGAGACACGGGTCCGGCCGCGCAACGCCTCACCAACCCGGCGCTCGCCGCTCTCGCGGAAGCGATGCTGCAACTCCGTCAGCAACCGATCGAGAGCTTGCGAGTCACCCTCGCGGGCGCGGCGCAGATCGGCGACGAAGTCGTCGGGGTCCTGAGGGTTGTTCTCGGTCTCGGTCATGTCCAAGGGGTCCGCTCACGGTGCTACCTGGTCGTCATTCTGACAACCAGGTCGGTTGGTTTGCGGTCGGCAGTCCAAACGGGGGGAGCCAACTGGGCGGACGCTCCGAAACATGATACTCGATAGCGGCGCCGAGTGACCATGATGCCGCCGTCATGGCGACCGCTATCCCCCGTATGAGCGGTGAGTTGGTCATTGTTTGGTTGTGTGCGGTTGGGCGTGGTTGGGGGGCTTTTTTCAGATTCAGGGGGAACTACCGTTACAGATCGACCAGAACCGTCCCTTGGGAGGCAATCCGACGGTGTCGGAGATCTCTCAAGACCAGAAAAGCCCAATGCTTCGCACACTCAATCTCGCCAAACGTTCTTCGCTGATCCTGATGGTCGCCGGCTCGCTCGCTACGGCCGACCTCAGTGCTCAGCATCCTGTTGTCTCCGCCGACGTCAGTCAGATTGCCGACCAGATCAACTTCTCGCTGTCGAACCCGACTCCGATGTCGGGTCAGAACGGCACACGCCGCGCGTTCCTGGCGTGCTACTTCGCCATGGAAGGTGGGGGTGGCGGGCTGACCAAGCTGCTGAAGAAGTCAGTGGGCGCCGTTGCCCCCTACAGCAGCACGGCGCCGGGGATGCCGTCGTTTGTGATTCCGAACGCGGACACGACGACTGCGAATGCGATTCCTACCGGGGAGTTCACTGTGCCTCCAGCAGTGATTGCCCACGCGATTCAGGACGTGAACTGGGCGCACTCCAGCGAGTTCATGCACACGTTCTCTGGTCCGATGAGCTGGGAAGCAACTGGATTGGGCGGGTCGAACTTGGGCACGGGTCTCGACTGGCCAGCGTTCGCAACGGGTCTCGTCATGCCGCAGATTCAGTTCGATACGAAGCTGTTGGCGCGGGCGTTGGTCGCACGTCAGATCGGCTATGTCGAAAACCTGCCTGCGACGGACATCACCGTGGTGACGAAGGCCAAAGCCCTCGTTGACATGTGTGCGTTGGACGAGCAGCTCATCAGCTTCAACACGATTCTGGTTGAGGTTCAAGAGCTCCCGTCGAACAACCAACCAGTCAAGATCAAGCTGTCGAGGTCGCACAATATCACTGCGCGGCTGCCTGGATCAGGCGGCTCGTCGAGAGTGACCCTTGATTGGGATGGTATCTACCCGATCGTTACCGGTGATCCTGTCACTGTCGCAGCATACGGGGTCCCGCTTGCTGGTCCCTGCCAGATGGTCGTTCAAACGACCTCTGGGTTGCAAGCGATCAACGCCGACCTCAGCTTGATCGGCTCGACCTATGTCTATACCGCGATCATGCCGCTGAATGCTCTCTCCGGCGAAGCTGCGTTGATCAATCTGACTCACATGCAGCCTGTCGCGGTGGACATCAATAGTCAGCCTTCCGGGAGCTTCTGGACCTACTTGGCTCCGCATAGCGTGAACTTCGTGCCGTTCCCGATGCCGAACCAAGGCACCTTCTAGAACGTGAGCGCCTCGACGCCCGACTCCGACGAATCGCGTATCGAGGAGATCCTTGGGCAGTGGTTCGAGCTCCAGATGGCTGGAGCCGAGCCACAGCTCGATGAGCTGGCCAAAGACGCACCGCACCTGATCGAGCGAGTGCGTGCCATGCTCGAGCGGCAGGGCGAATTGCTCGGCCCCGTCGAGGCAGCCTCTTCGCGGCGGCCGCTGCCAGTCGACAAGCTCGGCGACTATGAACTCAAGTCGCGCATCGGTTCGGGCGGCATGGGCGATGTCTACCTCGCCCGCGAAGTCGCGCTCGATCGCATGGTTGCGGTCAAGGTGTTGCGGCAAGAACTCGCCGAGGATCGGCTGCGCCGCCTGCGCTTCAAGCGGGAAGCCCAACTGACAGCTGCGCTAGATCATCCAAACATCGTGCCGATTTATGGCACTGGCGAGGACGAGGGCTACGTGTTCCTCGTCATGAAGTTGCTGCCTGGGATGACGCTCGATCGCGTGCCCGGGCTGTGGCAGCCGCGGGAGATCGCCGCGATTGGTGCGTGCATCGCTCGCGCCCTGCACGCCGCCCACGAAGTCGAGATCGTGCATCGTGATATCAAGCCGGGCAACATCCAGGTCGATGGCGATGATGCATGGGTGCTCGACTTCGGTTTGGCGCGTGGCCGCGTTGACCTGACGCTGACTGCGCATGGAGAGGCCCCTGGCACGCTAGCGTACATGCCGCCAGAGCAGTTGCGAGGTTCGCCCGGCGGTCTCGACCCACGAGGCGACATCTACTCACTCGGTGCGACTCTGTATCAATGCGTGGCCGGCAAGCCGCCGTTCGAGGCGGAGTCGCCGGAACTGTTGGTGCGCCAGGCTCTGCTACACGATCCCAAGCCGTTAGACTTGACCTCGGCGGATCGCGATTACTGGACGATCGTTCAACGCGCGCTTGAGAAGGACCCGGACCGTCGGTTCGCGTCGGCGAACGAGTTTGCCGAGGATCTTGAGCGCTTCCTCTCTGGTGAGCCAATTCAGTCGAGGCCACCAAGCACATTGACGCGGTGCGTCAAGCTTGCGCGCCGCTATCGCAGTGTTACTGCAGCTCTGATGGCTGCACTGCTGGTTCTCGCGGCCCTCATTCCGAAGTTCTGGCTCGACGCGAGGGAGAGGTCCGCCGACCTGACTCGTCAATTGGATGCCGTTCACGGGTTCCTGCGTGATGGTGTTCCGGCGCTGGCGCTTGGTCGGATTCATGAACTGGAAGCGCGCGACGATGCCGGCGAGAGTGTGCGTTTCCAAGACCTGGCGGAGTTGACCCGAGCAACGCTCATGCGTGATGCGTTGCTAGATCGCATCCAGCTCGATTGTGTGTATCGGCAGATTCTCGCTGACGATGAGTTCTCGACCGAGTTCTCGTCGTTGCCAGTAGGTTTGCGCAAGCAGCCAATGACGCACGTGGCTTGGTTCTTCTTGGCTCGGGAGCGGGGAGACGTTGATAGCGCGTCTCAGTATCTCCAAGAAGCGGAGACCGCGAGTGCCTGCAAGCGGTTGGTTGCTGCGTGGTCTGCGAATCGCGAAGGGAAGAATCTTGGGCAGGTGCTGGCCAACACTCCGGTTGGCACCATGAAGGCCGAGGACTACGTGTTCACTGCTGTCTTGCTGCGAATGGTTGACGCCCCGTCTGACTTGGTGCGCGACGAGATTGAAGCAGCCGTTGCAGTTGGCGCTGAGCATCCAAGGGTCCGGATGATGCAGGCGATCTGGCACCTGATAGGTGGTGCTCCCGCGCGAGCTGCAGAGGTCTTCCAGCTGCTGATTGATCCCAAGCGCCCCCGGGCTGAGTTGCAGGTCATGCTCGCCATGCTGGCTAACGTCGTCGGAGATCCCGGCCGTGCCCGCAAGCATCTCGAAGCGGCTGGCGAAGCGTTGCGCGTAACGGAGCGACCAGCCAACCGATGGGTTGCTCTGCAGGAAGTGGGGCACCTCATCCTCTCGGCTCAATGGGTGGATGCTGAAGCAGCACTGGCGCGGGCGCGCGCCCAGTTTGGTGACGACGAATGGCTGACCTACGCCGAGGCACGACTGCTCCAGGAGAAGGGGGATCTCGGGGCCGCGCGTGATCTCTTGGACCAGTTGATCGTCGAGGCCGTTGTTCCTTGGAATCGCCGCTGTGCCGCGGGCTTGGCATTGCAGATTGATGCCGCCACTGATGAAGAGTTGACGCTGCCAGCCATTGAGGACCTTGTTCGTCGTGCTGAGGTGCTAGCCCGTGACGCAAGGAGTGTCGATGACAATGGTGCTGTCGCCGAGGCGATGATGGTGCGGGCGAGTATCGCGGATTCGCTGAGAGAGCTGTTTGAGGGTGGCGATGCCGACCAGTTCAAGCGGTGGGATGCTTGTTACTGGGATTCACTGCAGCAAGTGCTAGCGGCGATCGACCTCCATCAAGACGCGACTCTGCTGGCGGCCGAGTACGTTTCGCATCGTGTCGTTGACGTGTTGCAGACAGGTGGCGATGGCTTCGTGGTCGGCGGTCAAGCGGTTCGGGTTGGCCGGCGCGCAGTCGCGTTGACAAGGCGCGGCTACTACGGCGGGCATAGCATTCCGCGACTGGCGGCCCTTGCTGCCTTCGGCTCACTCTTGTCAGCTCATGTGAAGGATGTGCCCGTCGCTGTGGAGATGGGATCGATCGCACGAGCGGTGATGAGTCGAAGGCGAATACCCGATGCGAGCGATGTTGGTGCGATCGAAGCCTTGTTGGATCAGGCTCTCGAGAGGCTCGGCCGCAAGGACTGGCCCCCAGCACCCCCACGCTCGGCCAAGTCGAAGTAGCGACAAGCCAGACGAACCGTGGAGCGGTTCGTTCTGGTGTGGCGATTACCGTTCGCGCGGCCGGCACGACTGGCCGCCGTTGTTCGGGGTGAGCTTCGCACTCGGATTCTTCGACTTGCGTGCGTCGTTTGTCACAATCGCACGTCTCCAAGGACATGAGCAAGCAAGCAAACCCCAATGACCACAACGCGCACGCCATCCGCGAACGCGTTCGTGCCGACTACGCCAAGGTCGCCGAGACCGCCGAAGCCACCGACGATGCATGCTGCGCGCCGGGCTGTTGCACACCCGGTGAACGCGACAGTCGTCAAGTGTCGAGCGAACTCGGCTACAGCCAAGAAGAGTTGGACGCCGCGCCGGCCGATAGCAACCTCGGCCTCGGCTGTGGCAACCCGCAGGCGATCGCGTCGCTGCAACCTGGCGAACACGTGCTCGACCTCGGTTCGGGAGCCGGCTTCGATGCGTTCCTCGCGGCGCGCAAGGTCGGCGATACTGGTCGCGTGATCGGTGTTGACATGACCGCGTCGATGTTGGCCAAGGCGCGCGCGAATCGTGACAAGGTCGGTCTCGAGCAAGTGGAGTTTCGGCTCGGTGAGATCGAGGCGTTGCCGTTGCCTGACAACAGTGTCGATGTCGTGATCTCCAACTGCGTCATCAACCTGTCGCCGGAGAAGCAGCGGGTGTTCGACGAGGTCGCGCGTGTGCTGCGGCCGGGTGGGCGCGTTGCTGTCAGCGATGTTGTGTTGACGGCGCCGCTGCCCGAGGAAGTACGTGGGGACCTCGCTGCGTTGTCAGCGTGTGTCAGTGGTGCGGCTAGCATCGATGAACTGCAGGTGATGCTGGAGACTGCGGGATTGGCAGATGTGCAAATCGAGCCAGTCGACCAGAGCCGCACGTTCATCAAGGATTGGGTGCCTGGCCAAGACGTCAGCAACTACGTGGTCTCGGCGGCGATCACGGCTCGTAAGCCCCAGCCGGTGCAAGGCGGGCGATGCTGCTGAGTGGTATGAGCCAAGTCCCCGAACTTCACATGACTCGCATCGAGGATCTCTGGCGCACGTTTCGCACACCGCTTCTGGCGTTTGTTCAGAAGCGGGTGCGGCACAGTGAGGATGCCGAAGACTTGCTTGCCGAAGTGTTCCTGAAGCTGCACGAACGTGCCGCCGAGTTGGAAGGCATCGCGGATGTGCGCGCATGGCTCTATCAAGTCACACGGCGCGCGATCATCGACCATTACCGCAAGGCGCGCACTACGGCCGAACTGACCGAGTTGTATGACCTTCCCGAAGAGCCAGACGAGGATCACACGGTGGAACTCGCTGGCTGCATCGAGCGTGTGATGGAGTCGCTTGGTGACAACGACCGTCGTGCGTTGACGACGATTGCCAGTGGCAGCAGTCAGGAACAGTTGGCCGAACAAGAAGGCCTGAGTGCGACCGGTGCCAGGTCACGGGTGCAGCGCGCTCGAACCAGGTTGATCGAAGCGTTCCGCGCTTGCTGTCGCACGGAGTTCGATGGCACTGGCCGCATCGTCGATTGGCAGAAGCGAGCCCCGTGTGATGGGGCGGATCCTACGTGTTGAGGCGATGAGGCATCAGCTACTGCTGATTGGACTGCTCGCGTCTAGAGTCGGGTGAAGACCCAGGTGACCCGGAGTTCGTCGGCTGGGTCGGTGGGCAATTGCAGGGCAATCGAGCCGTCGGGAGACGTTGCCCACATGGCTGCCTGGCGAGTCCGCAGCCCCGGACTCGCCAGGCTGGGAATCGTGCAGATCGCGCCGTTTGCCAGAAGCCAGGTGCCGTGCCTGGTGACCATGTTGGTGCCCTCGGTCGAGCCGATGTTCGCGTTTTGCGTCAGCGAATACGTGAAGTCTGCTCGCAGCGTTAGCGAAGCACCTACGTACGACGCCTTGAGTATCGAGGCGATCCCCGGGTTCTCGTCTTCGTACTCTTCTATGCCGATGATCTCTGGGTTGGGGTCACGTTCGGAGTCGAAGTGATACGTGCCAACCAGGCTCGCCTCGGGGCTTGCGACACAGCCGGAGGCAACGAGGAGCAGGAGCGTGAGCTGCTTCATGAGTGGCGCGTCTCAACCATTTGGGAGACGCGCATCATAGCCGGCTTGCTATCGCGGGGTCTTAGAGCCCAACCGTCGACTTCAGTCCGTTACTCGAGATGGACGTCGCGCCGTTGAGCGAGAACCACTGCGAGTAGAACTGATATCCGAGCAGGTTGAAGTCCGACGGGATGTTCAGCGAGTACCAGCTGAGGCCCGTTCCGGTTGTCGTGAACGCCAACGTCGTTGCCCAATCGTTGTAGGCGTAGCAACCAGGTGCACTGCCGAACGGTTGCAGGTTGAGCGGCAGCGGGAGCCCGTTCCACGATGTGTCCGAGAAGCCGAAGGCCAACAGCGCGAGCGAGTTGGGCAGGCCAAGCAGGCCGCGGTAGGCGACGGTCGAACCGATGCGCGGCGGGATGTTGGTGTTGTGGATGTAGGACGGCGAACCGCAGCCCGAACCAATCGTCGCGGTGCCGGCGATGTGGCCGGTCCACGTGCTCAGCGCCGAGCTGACCTGGCCGCGTAGCATCTCCGGCATGGCGTTGGTCCAGATGGCCGTGTCGGCACCTGCCGCGCTGGAGGCGTCGTTGACGTACGCGCCGAAGACGAACTCGCGCGGTGCCAGTTGGCCACTGCTGATGAACGGCAGGCGCAGGTAGCCGAACTCAGAGCGGTGATAGTATGCCGAGCCACCGCCCGGGATCAGGTCGTAGCTGCCGCCCTTGTGGGCGAGGCGGCATTGCGAGATGAAGTGCTGGATCGTGGTGTTGGACAGGCCGAGCGCCTGGCCTTCGGTGTAGCACAGGTTGTCGAAGTTGAGGTCGCTCGTGGCGTCACGCATCAGGTTGTAGAACGTCTCGCGATGCGGGCCGAGGAAGCCGTTGGCGACGGCCTCGTGCAGATCCATCAGGTCATAGAGGGTCGTCCAGTTGGGGCTTGTCATCGCTGGCCCAGCGCAGCCGAGCGTGTGGCTGATCAGCGTGTTGTTCATGCCGATCGACGTGCCCGTGAAGTTGATGTTGCCTTGGCCGAAGTAGTCGATGACCGCTTTGGTGCGTGCGTTGTCGGAGTCCTCCATCATGTCGCTCAACACCGAGGACAAGAACTGGGAGGTGGGATTGCTCGAGCCTGGGCACGAGGAACCTGCGGGCGAGTACGAGTTGTAGACCGTCAGCGGTGTCGACAAGGTCACGTTGTTGAAGTAGACGCGGCGCATGGCGTGCACGTGCGGCAGGACCTTGATTGTGCTGGCGGGCTCAAATGGCTTGATGCCGTTCAGGCTGCCGTAGACGAGTGGGATCGAGTTATCGATGTTGGCTAGCAGGAAGCCGACGGTGCCGTCCGTTGCGCTGCGCATCGCGTCGCCGACGACGGTCTCGAACGGGTTGCTGTTGTTGATCGCGACAACGGCATAACGACGAGAACTGCCGTAGGGATAGCCTTCGATGTCGACGGCGCGTGCGCCGTAGTTGTCGAGCTTGTTGGCTACTTGCGTTGCAGTCTGGTCATACCAGTAGTACCAGTTTGGCGTCGGCGTCTGCCGAATCATGACGCAGTCGTAGTTGCCGTTGGTGCGCCGTTCGATGTCGTAGAGTCGCGCGTTGTTGGTGTTGAGGTAGATGTTCATCTGCGACGGCGTGACGTTCGTGTACCACCACCAGGGGCGGTAGTCGGAGCCGTTGTTGCGGATCATGACCGCCGCGTAGTAGGTCGTACCGTTCCAGGTGTATGGCTGGAGGTCGACGACGCGCGCGTTGTTGGTCGCGGCCTGGCCGCTGAGGTAGTTGATCGACGCGCCGTAGTACCACCACCACGCCTTCGCGTTGGAGCCCGTGTTTGGCACCATGATGCACGCGAACCGGAGACCCGCAGAGGTCTGGTAGGGCTCGATGTCGATCAGGCGGCCCTGGTTGGTGCTCAGATGGTTGCTGAGGGTCGTTGCCGTCAGGCCGTAGTACCACCAGTAGCCGCCCTGATAGTTGCCGACGTTCTGCACGAACGAGGCGTCGAAGACCGGCGTGCCAAATGAGTTGAGCGTGACGAACTCCAGGTCGACGAGGCGCCAGCCGTTCGAGATCTCGCTGTTGATGGTCGACGAGGTGACGTTGAACCGAATCTTGTCGGCGACTACGTCGGACAGCTCGCGCAGGTTCTGGGCAGGAAGGCTCGATACCAGCGTCAGCAGGGCTGCGCAGAGGGCCATCGAGACGCGGGAGAGGAGGGTGGTCATGTCCATCCATGTCGTCAGAGGCAGCCCGGAGACAGGTCTACAGAGGATTCTTGCGGGAAATGCCTGCCCCCCGTAAGCCACTTCTCTGCCATGACATTCCAAGGCTTTGACAAGCAGCTCGTGACGTTTCTGAAGGGCCTGGCGAAGAACAACGACAAGAAGTGGTTCGACGCCAACAAGCCCAGTTTCCGAGAGCATGTGCAGGACCCGATGCTGGCCTGCATCGAGGCGATGGCGAAGAAGCTCGAGGCGATCTCGCCGCACCTGACGGCCGTGGCCAAGCGGCAAGGTGGCTCTCTGCAGCGCATCTATCGCGATACGCGGTTCAGCAAGGACAAGTCGCCCTACAACACCTACGTCGCCGCGCGGTTTGCCCATGATCAGTGCGAGGGCGGCACGGCGCCGGGCTACTACCTGCGCATCGACACCAAGAACGTGACGCTCGGCTGTGGCATCTGGCAGCCGGATACGCCGCTGGTCACCGCGATCCGGCAGGCGATCGTCGACGACCCCAAGGCGTGGCAGAAGGCGAAGGGCAACAAGAAGTTCGTTGCTGAGTTCGGCGAGCTACAGGGTGAGAGCCTCAAGCGGCCACCGCGGGGCTTCGACCCGGAGCATCCGTATGTCGATGACTTGCGGCGGAAGGACTTCGTTGGCTTCTGCGAGTTGCCGCACAAGGAGCTGTTCGACAAGTCGTTCGTGACGAAGGTCGGGAGTGCCTATCGCACGGGGAAGCCGTTGATGCAGTTCCTGTGTGAAGCGCTGGAACTGCCGTTCTGAGTGGGGGTAAGGAGTGAATCGGGCCTTGCCTGGTGGGTGGTCGCGGGCCAGATGCGGCCTGCCCGAAGCTGATTCGAGAAAACTACCGACCGGTTTTTGAGGGCCCCGTGTGTGGGGGAGTGAGCGGCGTCTGCATGCGCCGCCAAGGAACTCCCCATGAAACACATCATCCTCCCCGCGCTTGTTCTCGCCAGCTTGGCGCCCGTTGTCGGCGCGCAAGGTCCCGGCCAGGTCAGCGCTGCCAACCCCTCTCGCCTACAGGCCCTTCCCGAACAGGACCACGACTTCGTCGCGGTGCACGAGGAGGACGGCCAGCTCTACGGCTTCGGCAACTCCTACCGCACGTTGTTCCACAACAACGACGTCGTGTTCCAACCGGCGTTCGGCAAGCACGAGCCGGAGACCCGCTTCCTGCACTTCACGATGCAGTCCGCTGGTCGTGGCGTTACGCAGGCGGTCAGCGCACCGCAACGCGTCGTCGACGGGCTGACGGTGACCTACGAGCGCGCCCGCGTCGATGAGGTCTACGAGGTTCGCGGTGATGGCCTGAAGCAGAGCTTCGTGTTCGATCGCATTCCGGCTGGCAACGGGGACCTGATCGTTCGCGGTCAGCTCGACACCAACATGGAACTGGTTCGCGCGACGGCGACTGGCATTCAATACAAGGCGTGGCACGGCACGGCGTCGATCGGCGAGGTCATCGGCTTTGATGCGAAGGGGCTGCGCACCAAGGGGTCGTTGCACCTGGACAACGGCATCCTCGAGATGCGTCTGCCGGAGTCGTTCGTCGAACGCGCGGTGGCACCGATCACGTTGGATCCGTTCATCGGCGGCAACGCCAATCTTGGCGCCGGCAACGACTTTGATCCGGACGTTGCCTACGACAAGACCAACGCGGTCTTCTTCACCGTTTGGAGCCACGTGCTGTCGGCGAGCGATGCCGACATCGTTGGCCAGATGGTCGATGCGGATGGCACCTTCGTCTCGTCGAACGTCGTCGTTCGCACGGGAACGAACTGGATCTCGACCGCGCCACGCGTTGCCAACATCGACCTGCGCGACAAGTTCGTCGTCGTTTGGATGGATGACTGGTACGCGGGTGGCACGACCAACGACGTCAGGGCGCGCGCCGTCAAGGCGAGCAATGGTTCGTTGGATGCGACGTTCATGGTCAAGGCGTGGGCGTCGGGTTCCTACAACTCGAACGTCGACATCGGTGGTTGCCGTGGCAACACCGAAGACTTCGTCGGCATTGCCTGGACCAACGAAGAGACGATCGAGGCCTGCACGCTTCGCGTCAGCAGCACCGGCACCTACACCTTCGCCAACGGTGGCCCGCAGGACATTGGCTACGACCAACATGGTCGCAACGTCAGCGTCTCGGACTACTCGCCGAACTTTCCGTACTTCTGGTTCGTGTGGGACGCCTTCACGTTCACGGACGCGCTCGGGACCAACGATCCACGATCGGTGATTGCAAGCCTGCGTCAGGCCGGCATGCAGAACGCCTTGGGCGGCACCAACTTCTACGAAGTCCAACGGCAGTCGAGCAACAACTGCAACACGGCCGGCATCTGTGAGCAGTGGATCAACCCGTCGATCGCTGGCACCGACACCGACTGGGTCGTCGCGATGGAGCGCATCATGGAGCCCGGCACGGGTCTTGAGAACGACAGCATTCGCGTCGAGACCATCAAGTTTCGTGATGGCTTGTTCAGCGCCGGGACTCAGGCGACCAGTCAGGCAGCCATTATCAGTCCGGTTGGCGAGGTTGCGGATCCCGAAGTCACTTGGGGCAACGGTTCGATCGTGGTGGCTTGCATCGGCGATGGCGGCACCCCGGGCAACGACCACGTCTACGTCAAGACGCTCAAGTTCGAGGACTGCGAGACCTGCGAAGGCTTGTTCCAATGGACGACTTCGGGCCAAAACGGTGCGGTGCGCATGGCGTCGCAGTCCAGTGGTGGCGGCAACAACCTCTACGGCAACAACGAGCACGTCATGGTGGTGACACCCCGGGCGAACGCATCTCAGCACGTGCGTCGCAGCGTCTTCGAGATGGTCGACGGCATCGTCAACAACCTCGGCGGTGGCTGTGGCGACGCGGTCGGCCGCTCGTACTTCAACTGCGGCACGCGCGGTGAAAACACCGCCTTCGTGCTGCACGACACGGACCCGTCGATCAACGCCTGGATTCTGATCGGTCCCGACCGCCTCGACGAAGGCTGTGGCATTGACTGCACCGTCGTCGTCAACCCGTTCACGGCTTGGGTCACGCTCACGCCGACGAACGGCGATGGCGACATCGACTACGCGATCAACATTCCCAACGACCCGTCCCTTACCGGCATGACGTTCTATCAGCAGTGGTTGCTGAACACGTCCGGTAACTATGGCTGTGGCGCCATCGGCGGTCTCGAAGCAAGCGACGCCCTTCGCGTCACCATCCAATAGAGGAACCAAACCATGAAACTCTTCAATTCTTCCATGGTGCTGGCGGCCTCGATGGCAGCCCTCACCGTCTCGACTTCCCTGGTCGCTCAAGTGCCGCAAGGCGAGCCGACCAACTACCAACGCGGTGCTGCACTGCGTGCTACTGAGGATGGCGGCTACGCGATCGGTTCGGCATACCGCGCGACGTTGTCGGCGAGTGGTCTGGAGTTCACTCCGGCACTTGGCGCCAATGCGCCGCGCACGATGCCCTGGCAATACCAGGTGCAGTCAGTGACGCGTGGCGGGGCGCAGGTGCGTTCTGCGCAGACGCTGAGCAACGGCCGCGTATCGATCGAAGGCGAGCGCTTCGAGGTCGATCACGGTCAAGGCATGATCGAGCGTTATGACGTGCTCGAACAAGGTGTCGAGCAGTCGTTTGTGTTCGACAAGCTGCCGGGTCGTGGCGACCTCGTCGTTCGCGGCACGGTGACGACTGAGTTCGAGGCGCTGCCGATCACCGACAGCAACTCGGTGCAGTTCGGCTTTGCGTCCTACGGTGGTGTGCACGTCAAGAACGTCGTTGGTATCGATGCGACTGGTTGGCGCTTCCCGGGTTCGATGAGCTGGGATGGCACGCACCTCGACCTCAAGCTCGATGCTGCGTTCGTCGATCGTGCGACCTTTCCGATCGTGCTCGATCCGTTGGTCGGCAGTTCGGTCGGTATCGGTGCGTCAGGTAACGACGACCGTGATCCGGAAGTGGCGTTCAGTAGTGACCTGAACCGCTACCTCGCTGTGTGGACCCGCTACTTCTCGGCAACCGATGCCGAAGTCCGGGCGCGCCTTCGCACGGCGACCAACGGTAGTGCTGGCTCGTTCCTCGTGGTGACCAGCGGCTCGAACACGCTCAACCTCAACCCACAGGTGTGCAGCATCTCAGGCACGGATTTGTTCACGGTGGCCTGGCAAGCTGGCCCGTCGGTGTTCGGTCCGTTCGACATCAAGGCGGCCTGTATCAATGGCAGTGGCACGACCGGAACGATCAACACGTTGACGTCGACTCCGGTCGGCGGTGGCGGGACGGTTGCGACCACGGAGAGTGAGATTCGGCCGCGTCTCATCGGTGATCCCGAAGGCGACGAGGGCAATGGCGTAGTCGTCTACGAGATCCCGGGCACCGGTATCGCTTCGCGATCGTTCACGCCGTCGATGACGCTGATTTCGCGAACTCCAGGCCATCAGGTCATCGTCAACGACGCGAACGCGACTCACGCTGCGACCTCGAGCGGTGCGGCCGGCAAGCATGCGCTCGCCTACCAGACGGTGCAGAGCGGTCGTGACACCGTCAAGATCGTGCGCATCAACCAGCTTGGTGTGCCGAGCTCCAACACGACGTCGTACTACACCGCGGGCAGCTACCCGTTGCGCAATCCTGCGGTGGATGGCGACGGCACCAACTTCCGCATCGTGATGGAGCGGGAGTGGACGAGCAGCGACTTCGACATCGTCTGCGCCAACATGAGCTGGAACAACGCTGGCACGCCATCGTTCAACTTCAGCCTCGCGAACATCGCCACTACGGGCAGCCATGAGCGCAACCCGCGGATCGGGTTCTTGGGGCAGAAGTACATCGTGTCGTGGGCCGAGCGCATTGGCGTGTTCCACTACGAGGCCAAGGTGAAGGCCATTGGCACGACGACCAACTGCCCTGGTTGCGGTCAGGTCTACACGTTGCCGGGCACGCGCGAGACCGAGCTGTATACGGCGATCGGCACCGAGCGCAGTGGCGATCCGAGCGGCGATCGGGCGCTGGTCCTGTGGACGTCGGCAGACATTGCCGTGCCGGGGATCTCCGATGTTCGTGGCCAGCTGTTCGAGCAGTTCGGCGGTTCGAGTGCGGTGGTGGTGTCGCCGGGTTGCGGCGCGCAGACTGCCGTCGGCGGACTTGGCACGTTTGCGATCGGGAGCACCGACTTCGAGTTGACGGCGGTCACCACGGTTACGACGCAGCAGTTCGTCGTGTTCTCGTTTGGCGTGACTGGTCAGACGGCACCGTGTGGCTGCACTCTGATCGTTCCCGACGTGTCGATCGCGATGCTGATGAACAACGGCTACGCCACCTACCCGCTGGCCCTGCCGTGCAATACCGCCCTCAACGGCTTCACGATGGACACGCAGGTGGCGGCGCTGAACTTCGCCCAGACCGTCGGTCCCTGCAGCCTGTTGCCGCAGATGACGTTCTCGTCGATCAAGCGCTGGACGCTTGGGTTCTAGGCGCTCGCTAGCTCAGCGGTCCAAGCGGCCGCTGAGTTCCTTCGTCAGCGTCTCCATGTTGAACGGCTTCTGCAGGAAGCCGGACAACCCCTTGCCGGCGAAGTGGCTGGTCGCGTCCTGTTCGTTGTAGCCACTCATCAGGATGACACGGGCTTCGGGGTGGATGCGGCGGATCTGCCGGAAGGCTTCTTCGCCGCCCATCCTCGGCATCGTCATGTCGAGCAGGACCAGGTCGATGTCGGCCGCGTGCTCCTTGTAGGTTGCGACGCCCTTCTTGCCGTCCTCGGCAACGATGACCTTGCAGCCGAGCCGTTCAAGCATGCGGGCGCCGGTGGCCAGCACCGTTTCATCGTCGTCGACGACCAGTGCGGTCATGCCATCAAACGACTCTGTCGCCTTGGTGGGCGTGCGTTCGGTTGGCTGCAGGTCCGTCGACGGCAGCATCAGCTTGAATGTCGTGCCCTTGCCGACTTCGCTGTAGACCTTGAGGATGCCTGAGTGCCCCTTGACGATGCCTTGCACCGCGGCAAGGCCAAGGCCGCGGCCGTTCGGCTTGCTCGTGTAGAACGGATCGAACATGCGCGACATCAGCTCCGGCGAGAGGCCGCAGCCAGAGTCGGCAATCTCCAAGAATACGTAGTCGCCGATGGGCTGATCTTGGCCGACGAGCACTTCCTTGAGGTAGTGCTCGTCGACGCGCACGACGCCGGATGACAACGAGATCGTGCCACTCTTCTCTTCGATGGCCTCGGCCGCGTTGAGCACGAGGTTCATGATCAGTTGGCGGATCTGCGTGACGTCGACGGTCACCGACGGCAGTTCTTTGGCGAGGTCGTAGCGCAGCACGATCGTCTTCGGGATCGAGACCCCGAGCAGGTTCATCATCTCTTCGAGAACCTGATTGAGGTTGATCTCGGTGACGATGAAGCGACCCTTGCCGGAGTAGGCGAGCATCTGCTTCGCCAGGTCGGCGGCGCGATGCGCGGTCAGTTCGATCTCCTGCAGGTAGTGACGGATCGGCGAACTCGCTGTCGTGTCCATCAACGCGAGGCTGATGTTGCCGGTGACGCCGACGAGCAGGTTGTTGAAGTCGTGGGCCACACCGCCGGCAAGCACGCCAAGGCTTTCGAGGCGGTGGCCTTCGAGGACCTTGCGTTCCATTGCGAGGCGCTGTTGCTCGGCGTGACGCGCGACGAGTTCGGCGCCGACCAGTGCCGCGAATACGCGAAAGACGGCGAGGTCGCCTACGTCTTCTTCCAGCGGCTGGTCGTGCACGATGCCGAGGTGGCCGACGCGCTCGCCAGTGGCCGTTGCGAATGGCACAGCCATGTAGGACTGGGCGCCGATGTCGACGAGCCAGAGATCCTTCGGGAAGAGCTGTTGCACGCCCGAACCGAAGAAGCAAACCGTTGCGTCGTCGCTTTTGACGAGATCGCACGGCGTGCCTTCGAGTGGGTACTCAATGTTGGGAGCGCTGGCGCCGTCCAACCACAGTGACAACGTGCGTCCGTGCGTTGGTTTCTTCGGCATGACTTCGGCAGCGAAGGCGCATTTCACGCCAAGCAACTTCGCCAACCCGGACACGGCCGCGGTGAGGCGTGGGGTTCCCGGTGGCGCTTCCGTCACGGCGAGCAAGTGCTCGGTTACTTCCGTCGAGATCTGCGACGCGTCTTTGGACATGGGCTTCCAATCTGGCGAGGTCAATTGCTGCGTTGGGGAGCAGCGAATGCGAGCATGAGCGGCGAAGCATTAGAGCAGCTCATGCGTGGATCGTCTCGCGGCTTCCTCGATGCTGGTAGTCACGGCGGTGCTGCTGCAGGGTATGTTCGTTGCTGCATGGCACTTCCCCCAACGCAACTGACAGCGTTGCTCTATGACTCGGGCACCGAGCCGGCGTCTGTGCATGCGGCGCTCGTTGCGGCTGATTGCCTACGAAGTAGTGCGGCGGCCGATGCCGATCCCGTTACGGAAATGGTGGCTGCCGCCAAGGAGCGGCTGCAGGCCGCGTCGAACACGACTGGTCCGAACCTCGTCGACATCCTTTCGGACATGCTCGTTGCGGCCGAGATGCTCAACGAACGTGGCATGGCCATGGCCGACACTCGGGCCTGAAGCTCACTAGAGCTTGCGGAACCAGATCACGCTGTCCCAGGCGGGCTTCGCTTGCTCTTCAGTGAGCTCGAACGTGAAGGTCGCGTTGTCGGCAGTGATCGCTTCGGTCTGCATGGTGTGGATCTGTTCGCTGCCCTTGTTGAACAGGCTGATGATCATCTTGCACTTGCCAAACAGTGCGTGCGACTTGGCCAGCTTGTAAGGCTTGACGGTCAGCGTCTTGCCGTCGCTCAGCAGCACCTTCCAACCGGCCGCGATGGGTGAGCCTTTGGTGCCGGTGCCATTGAGGTGAACGGAAGTCGCCGCGCCGCGCGTGGGGCCGTAGGTCCACGAGATCTCGCGGTTCTTCCAGTCGTACTTCTTGGCCTCTTCGCAAGAGGGCAGCGTCAACAGCAACGAGGCCATGGCGAGCGTGGCCAGGGAGGTTGGGCGTGGGAGTCGCATGACGCAGACGATCCGGAGAACGTGCGGCGATTGCAAGCGGAGTGGCTACTTGCTCTGCCGTTCCTTCATCCGCTTGCGGAGGTTCTCCAGCACATCCTCGGGGATCCCACGCGGGTTGCCGAACTTGTCGGGAATGGGCGTGCCGGGTCCTTCGATCTTGGTCGTGCGGTTCGATGCGACAACGACTTCGTGCAGTGCCGTATTCTGCGCGTTCGGAAACTGAAACGGCTGGCGAGGGCCGCCGCGCTGCCATACTTCGAGGACAGCCTTGCCAGCCGGCAGCCCGGTGATGACGCCGTTGCTTGGTGCGAAGTACCATTCCGATTGCACGAGGCCGATCGTGAAGCCGTCGGTCTTGAGGTGCGGCAACTCGATGGCCACGGCACCTTGCACTGGCATCCGGCAGGCCCGCACGACAGTCCATTGGTCGACTTTCGGCAGTTGTACCGATCCCGGCGGCCGGCCAGTTTCGATCACCACGTCAACGACGCCGCTGTACTCGCCGGGTCCGAGGCGGCAGTAGCCATACCCCGGCGCTGCGCCGATGGTGGATACCTCGGCAACGATCAGCGTGTTGGGGCGCCCCGGGATGCCGTGTCGGTTCCTCTCAGCGTGCGTGCGTTCGGCGGCAGACTGCAGTAGGGGCAACGTAATGCCGCCAGCACGGATCTGCTGTTCGACACGCTGTGCATCTTCAGCTGGCCAGGTGTAGTACGCGCACTGTTGTGGCGACAAGACGAGGCCATCGGAGTCGACGGTGCGTGCCTGCACGAGACCAGTCGGACATTCGATTCGCAAGAACGGTGTGTTGCCGCCGTCCGGCACGTTGAACTCTCGGTTGAGGCCCTTGAACTCGTGGCTTGTGCCAAGCTGGAGCGGGCTGACGTTGATCGTGAATTGGCCGGGCTGCAGGGTTGCGAATGCGAAGTTGCCGTTGGTGTCCGACACGGCCTTCGAGCCGCGCCGCAGGCAGAACCGATGCTGGAACTTCGCGATGCTATATCCGCCGAAGGCCAACTCATCTGGCTTCGACGACGCCTTGATCAATACGAGCGATTGGTTGGGCGCCGGTCGGCCATCGGGATACACCGTCTGGCCGCGCACTTGATGGAGTTGATGGATCAATGCGATGTCGCCGACGTCGCCAGCGGCTTTGATCTTCAATGGGGTCGCGATGCCGTGTTGCAAGTGAACGGCGATGAGGCCGCGGGTTCCCCCGGTGTAGGTGAGGTCGAACGTCCCATCCGAGCGGCTGACGATCGCATGGCCTTCATCGGCAAAGGCGACTCGCGCGTTGGCGACTGGCACTCCCGCACTTGTCAGGATGCGGCCATGGACGGATCGGCCAGGCACCATCGAATGCTTCAGGGTAGGCACTGGCGGCTCGATCGTTTCGTCCATGATCACGATGGTTGTCTCGGGCATGTACGAGTTGGCCTTGCGCAAACGTGCCGTGGACGAAGTCGTGATGAACCCTTCTGCTCTCACCGTGATCTCAACCCGTAGTTGCTCCTGTGCGAGTGGGCTCCATTCGCGGATGGGGTCGAGCGAGATCTCGTAGCGGCCATCTGGTCCGCTCTTGGTCGTCAGCCGCAGATCGTGATCGGGGTGATACCACGGATCCGTTGTCAGGATGACCTCCGCATCGGCAATGGGTTCTTCGCTCCTCGCTATCGTGGTGCGGCCGGCGAACACAAAGCCGCCACGTGATGTTGTCGTGCGTTGCTCGTCTGGAGCTTGCACTAGCTCGTCTTCGGTTGCCGGTGTGTTGTGCGGAGCAGGGGCGGGCGTGGCGGCGGCAGTAGCGGTTGTCGTTGTTGCCGGCGGCGGCGCCGGCGGGCTGATCGCATCGATGACACCAATGGTCACTCCGGTCAAGACGACTACGGCAAGTGCGGCAAGTGCCAGCGGCTTGGGGTTGGCTGTCGCGACGACGCTCATCGGTGCGGCCAGTGGTTCTACTGGCAGCGCAAACGGTGCCAACGCCGCCATCCACTTCTTGCGGTCGCCGTCGTGTTCGGTGTCGAGCTTGCCACGCAGTTGTTCGATGGCTCGCTGCAGGCGCGTGCGCACGGTGCTCTCGGGGATGTTGAGTTGCTGAGCGCATTCCTTCGTGGTCTTGCCGCGGTAGTGCCGGAGGAGCACGACGGCGCGATAGTCGTCGGGCAGTTGCATCACGGCACTGACGACCTGGCGGCGAACTTGTTCGCTCTCGGCGACTTCGGCAGCCGACGGCACGGTGTCATCGGCCGCGGCGTTCTGTTCGTGCGCCTTCAGTCGTTGCTCGTCGCGCCGCTTGTTGAACAGCAGGTTGCGCGTGATCGTCGACAGCCAGCCGCGCCAGTTGCGCACGGTGTCCGGGTTGCGTTCGAGCGCCGTGACGAGGGCCTCCTGGGCAATGTCGTCGGCCATGTGCGGATCGCCGCACAGGTAGCGGGCGAGGCTACGCACGAAGTCCAGGTCCGACATCAGTCGGGTGGGGTCGCTGACAGGTAGGCTGGTCATACAATCGGTCGACACCCGCGGCGGGCCTGGCGTCCCGCGATTCCTGCAGATTCTACAGCAGGGGTGGCAACCGACTATTCTAAGGCCAGTTAGGCCGCGTGGTGGGAATCCTCGCTCAGCGCGGCAGGTGCTTGAACAGCGCGCCGTCGAACGGCGACCACACGGGCGTCGTAACGCCCGCTGCATCGAGGGCGCGGTTCGCCCAGTTGTTGCACGTGTTGAGCAGGTGGTAGCTACCGACCCCTACGTAGAACACGTCGCTCTTGGAGTAGCTGCGTCCGGCGATCAGGACGGGCTTGCCCTGATCATCTTGCTTGAAGCTCGCCTTGATGAACGTGACGAGTTCGCGGTACTGATCGGGATGCAGGCTGATGCGCACCGCTTGGTCCGTCTCACGTGGCATCGAATACTGGTAGTAGAGATGCATCACGGATGACGTTGGCCAGAACACGGCGCCGAGTGCCGTGCCGACGGTGAGGTCGTCCCACGTCTCGGTGTCGAGGAAGAAGCCGCGGTCACCCCAGCCGATCAACGCGAAGCTCGAGTCCGGGACGTAGATGTCTTTGGCTTCGAGCGGCGCGAACTGACGCCAGTCGACTTCCTTGGTCTTGACCGGCAGGTAGAAGTCGGTGTGGACGCCGTTCGACTGGATCATGATTTCGATGCCGGCCGCAGCCTCCTTGAAGTCTTGATTGACGGCGATCGACCCCAGGATCCAGATGGCCATCGTGTAGAGCGCGGCCAGCGATACGAACACGCCGAGGCCGCGCAGGAACCAGCGCAGGATGCGCCGCACGATGCCGGGCTTCGGCTTGTTGGCTTTCGGCGTGTCTGGTTGCGGCGTGTCTGGCGTTGTCGCGGTGTCCGTCATCGTTACTTGTCCACGAGTGGGATGTTCTCGATGCCGATTGGCTTGCGACCAGTTGGCGCGGTGCGTCCGCCTTGCTTCGCCTTCATCCGGTCAAGCATGGCTTGCATCTGGCTACACTTGTCCGCCGCCTTGAAGAACAGGTTGGTCGTCTCGCCGGGGTCTCTGCTGAGGTGATACAGCTGGCCAGTTGCCTTCATTGCCAGTTCGGGCAGCTGGTACTTCTTGATCGCACCCTTCGCGTAGTTGTTGCCGCCCGATCCCATGTGTGCGAGGTACTTCCACGGCCCATGGCGCAGTTGGAATTGGCCGCGGAAACTCTGGGTCAACATGTGTGAGCGGATCGGTTCGTCGTCGCTGCGACTGCCAATCATCGCGGGCAGCATGTCGACGCTGTCGACGGCGACGTCGTCGGGCAAAGCGAAGTCGATGATCGATGCGACCGTTGCGAAGATGTCGGTCGTGTTCGTCAGCTGCTCCGTGACCTGGCCGGCGGGAATCCGCGACGGCCAGCGTGCGATGAACGGCACGCGGTGGCCGCCCTCCCAGCCATCGCGCTTCATGCCGCGCCACCCGCCGGCGGCGTCGTGATCGTGGTCGGCGCGCATCCATACGGTGTGCAGCGTTTCGGGGCCGTTGTCGGAGTTGAACAGGATCAACGTGTTGTCGTCGATGCCGAGTTCGTCGACGGCGGCGAGCACGCGGCCAACCAGTGCATCGAGTTCGAAGACGAAGTCGCCACGTCCACCCGCCTTGGTCTTGCCGGCAAACTCCTTCGCTGGCAGCACCGGTGCGTGCGCGATCTGCGTCGAGAACACCGCGAAGAACGGTTGCTCTGGATGCTTCGCGCGGTGCTCGGTGATGAACGCCATCGTCTTGTCGTAGAACAGCAGGTCGGCGTCGACGAACTTGTAGCCGGGCGACATCCAGCCCTCGTCGTTATCCCATCGCCACTTGCCGCCCGGGTTTGGCAGACGCTTGCGCTTGTGGCGCATGCTGGCGGGCACCGGCACCATGCCATTCTCGATGTAGCAGTAGAGCGGGTCGGTCGTCGGGCAGTTGGGCGTGACGAACGACTCATCAAAGCCCAGCGCGTTCGGGCCGTCGACGAGTGGTGTGCTGCGTTCGTAGTCGATCAGCAGCGCGTTCTTGAAGCCGCCGCCGAGCTTCTTGCCGTCCTTGTCGCGCCACGTCAGGCCGACGTGCCACTTGCCGAACACGCCCGTGCGATAACCCTTCTTCTGCACCATCTGCGCGATGGTCAGTTGTCCGGGTTTGATGTAGCTCGGTCCCCCGGGACCTTCGAAGGCGCGCGTGCCGCGACCGGTGCGGCACACCAGGTTGCCCGAGTAGAGGCCGTAGCGTGATGGCGAGCAGATCGTCGACGGACTGTGCGCGTCGGTGAATCGGATCCCCTCGGCGGCCATCCGGTCGAGGTTTGGCGTCTTGTACGCCGCGCTCGGGTTGTAGCACGACAGGTCGCCGTAGCCGAGGTCGTCGGCGTAGACGATGATGATGTTCGGGAGGTCTTGTGCGCCTGCCGCGCGGACCGCGAGCAGGACGAACAGCAATGAGGCGATGCGGAACAAGGCTGTAGACATGATGACGCTGCGCCGGGTGCGCGCGCCTGTGAGTCTACCGTTCGAGCTCGCGAGTCATGCTTCTTGTTCGCGGTGATGGCAGCGCAGCCAGCAAACCTGGGTAGTGCTCGTGACTGCTTCGAAGGCGCGTTTGTCTTCGTCGCAGGTCAGGCGAACCAGTTCTGGCGACGGGTGGTCGTCGGGCCGAGTTCGTCCGTTGGAGTCGCATGGCACGATCTTGACCGTGATGCTGTCGTCACCAGCAACGGCCCGCACCTGTTCTAGCCGAACAAGCCTGTTATCGCGTGGGGACTGGACCCCGAGATGAACATCCGGGTGACTGGGCATGCCCCACATTGTACGGCTTCTGGTGGGCGTGCATGACCTGCGCGAACAGGCCAGCTTACGTCACCGCGGCTCGCGCACGGGCGTGTTTGGCGCGTTTGGCGTTGCCACTTCCGACCTCATGATCAAGGTCCTGAGAAGCCGATGACATAGGGGTATGACGCGCTTCTTGTCACTGGTCGGAATGGTGCTCTGCGGGCTCACTTTGGGGGCCTGCAGTCGTGAGCAAGCGGACTCGAAGTCAACGTTACCGGTTGTGAAGGTGTCGTTGCGCGAGCCATTGTCCGCGTTGTTCGAACAGCCGAAGGCTGGTGAGCGCAAGCGTTGGGTCAAGGCGCGCTACGAGGACCTCAACGGTGCTGATCAGAAGGGCGCGGTAGCGCTGCGTGGTTTCAGTGCCTGGCATCACGGCCGCAACAAGCCGTCGGTTCGCATCAAGGCGAAGGGTAAGAAGCGCACCGGTCCGAAGACGATCGAGTTGTCGCGCCCAGAGGATCCGTTGGCGATCTGTAACTGGTTGCCCGATCAACTTGGTGCGGAATTGGGGTTGATGCACGAGCACAGTTCTGCGGTGCGCCTCTTGCTCAACGGTCGTGACTTCGGCGTCTACATGCGCAGTGTGCGGCCGGGTAACGATCTCTGCGATGCCGAGGGCCGGCCACGCGGGACGTTCCTCAAGGGCGACTGTCTCGGCGACAGCCGGCACTTCGACCTGTGGACGAACCATGCGGCGTGGGATCGCAATGGGGAGGAGGATCCCGACGCGATCGTTGCGCTCCACGAACTGCTGACTGTTCTCGGGCAGGCGCCGGATGCCGGTTCGCTGCAAAGGCTCGGCGCGGTGTTCGACCTCGAGAAGGCCGCTCGTGCACAGGCAGTTGCGAGCCTGGTTGCCAGCATCCATGCCGACCGTGTGCACAACCACGTGTTGTTCTATGACGCGGCCTCGCGACGTCTCGAACCGTTGCTCTGGGATGCGAATGGTTTCGGGATTCACGCTGAGCCTGAGTTGGCGGTCGATGTGGCACGGCACCCGCTTGCGGAGCGACTCTTGTGTCACCCCGAGTTTGTGCATCGACGCAACGAGGTGTTGTGGGATTTGCTGCGCGGCTCCGGCAGTGCCAAGCAGTTGGTCGCTGCCGTCGATCAACGCCTTGCCGAACTCGATGCGGCCTTCGTGACGGATCCCGAGATTGCGCGGCTCGTGCTGCGCCGTGGTGTCTTTGAGGCGGAGGCCCTCAGCTATGAGGAGTTGCCGGATGCGCGGGCTGCGTTTGTGACGTTCGTCGAACGGCGCGAGGCGCACCTGGGCAACTGGTTCGACGACGCTCGCGTCGCTTGTGAGCCACTCGCGGACAATCCCGATCACAGTGTCGTCACCGTGTTTGGTGTCGTCGCCGTTGCGATGTCGCGTCGTGATGGCCAGCCGCTGACTGGTCCGGATGGCCGTGATGCATCGCTGTTGTGGCCGGGCATCACCGCGGAGCTGACCGATGATCGACAGCATCGCGCGGCCGATGGTCGTGGGGTCTCAGCGCCGCACGGCAAGCCGGCAGCGCTGCGCTACGTCGTTGCGTGTCCAGTCGATCAGCTGCAGGCGCGCAATGCGTTTACTGCTCGCGAGGTCACGCCGTCACCTGCACCGGAGAGTGTGGCTGTGCGCAGCGTGCATCCTTGGCAGTCGGCCAGCGCGACGCCGGCAACGCCCCGCTAGCTGCGCGGCTTGATGCCGAGGTGCTTGAGCCACAGCTGTTCAAACTCCTGGAGCGACAGGCCGTAGACGTCGCGGATCAATCGGGTGCTGATCTTGGCGCCACGCATGTAGCCGTGACCTTGGGTGCGCGCGGCTTGCAGGAACTTCTCGAACTTGCCCGCTACCGGCTTCTCCTTCGTGTGCATCATGAAGTTGATCAGTGCACCAGCGTGGTTGTAGCTGCGGCGGCCGTTGCCCTTGGGGTCGCTCAGTAGCGAGTTGAGCGCGAACATCTCCTCGAGTGAGTAGTACTTGCCGCGCTTGATCTCACTGCGGCAAGTTTCGAGTCGGCCGTTCGTCATCTTCTTCTCGAAGTAGACGGCCATGCCTTCTTGGAACCATGAGCCGACACCCTTGACCTTGAGGCAGGCGCCTACGATCTCGTGCGCTGCTTCGTGGTAAACGACCTTGTCGCGCGGCGACGAGTAGTAGGTTGCGTAGAACTGCGACGTCGCGTGGCCGGCGGTGGCGCGGGCGCCCTTGTAGGAAAAGCCGCTGAGGTTCGTCGAAAAGCGGTAGTAGTCGTTCTTGTCTTTGAAGATGTAGGCGACCAGCAAGTTGTCGGGGTCGTCAAAGGGCAGTTCCTTCTGCATGCGTTCGTAGAGCGTCTCGAGCGTGACGCCGTACTTCTTGCACGAGGCCGTCGGGCCGTTGGTGAAGACGACGTAGTGATCGCTGACGACGGCTTGCCACTTCTTGAGGTACTTCTTGCGCTGCGATTCCTTCTTGTCGCACTTGCTGGACCAGCAACGTGGCAGGACGGTTGTCTTCACCTGCTCGAGAGCTGCTGCCACCTCGGCCTTCGAAGGGCTCGTCTTCAAGACGATTGCCTGCGAACTAGGGCGGGCTTTCGTCTGCGCGTCGATTGCCGGCGCAAGGGCAAGCGCGATGAACGTGAGGGTGCGAAGGCGGGCGTTGAGGGGGTGGGTCATGTTCTCCTTCCAGCAGGGGTGCGTGGCTCCGAGCGGAAGTGGCCAGCTGCGTGCAGCTGCTGTCACTTGCGCGAGCGAATACCACTGCGGGTATGGCACCAAAAGATTTGGACGGGCAGGCCTTGCGTGATTCGCCGCGTTTGCCGGATTTCTATTCCGCCTGGTGTTGGCCATGACGTCCTCACTGGGTGGACGACTTGCCATCGGCCGCCACTGGCCGGTGTGGGGCGTCCGAATATTGCAACGAGTGTGCCTGCGCACCTCCTGTGGCTGCGGCGCGCTAGGATTGCCTCCCTCGGGAATGCTCCCTTTGCGGTCGACGCATCGGCCGCTGTCCTCTCCTCGACCTGCTCATGATGCACAAGCTGATCAGTTGTCTCGCACTCGGTGTGCTCGCCGTGCCTGCGCTCTCTCAAAACTGCCTGAACGGGAATCTCGGCACTTCGCTCGGTCCCGGCGGCGACATCGTCTACGGCATTCAGCCAATCGGGTTCGCGTTCCCGTTTGCCGGAACGACGTACTCGGACGTTCATATCTGTGACAAGGGTTACGTCTACCTCTCCAACGCAGGTGTGCCGGCACCTGGGTTTGCAGATTTCACCGCGACCCCCGCGGAGCTGGTGTCCGATGCGCCGCGCATCTGCGCGTTGTGGTCTGACATCCAGTTGCTGGCCAACAACGGTGGCGAGTGCTTCATCAACAGCACCGCGACCAGTTGCCAGATCACCTGGAAGAACCTGTCGATCTACCAGCAGGTTGGCGGCCCGTTCTTCGAGATGCAGATGACGCTCGATATCTCCGGCACGATCAAGATGGTCTACGGACCCAACGTGACGAACGGCTCGATCGCGGGGCAAGCAACCTGGCAGGTTGGGATCACCGGCGCTTCGCCGGGTGGTGGCGTGGCGTTGCCGACCATGAGCGACCTGTCGGCAGGTGGCACCACACTCGACGACACGTTGTTCGAAGAGTGGCTGACGAATGGCCTGTTCGACATGGCTGGTGGCAGCATCGACATGATCCCGACGAACCCCGGTTGGGTCTACGTGATCGGCTCGCAGGCAAACTGCGCTGCCGCGACGGACTACGGGATGGGTTGCGTGTCTGCCGTTGGCACGCCCAACTCGTTCTACGAGGAGATGCCGATGGCGTCGTTCGACCTCAATGGTGCGACGTTCTCGATGATCCGCACGGGTGCCAGTTACACCGTTCTCGACAGCATCCCGGGCACGTTCGTGCCGCCAGGAGCCGGTGCCTTGCCGGTGGCGACCGGCTTGTTGGATGGCCAGGAAGAGTTCACGCTTTCGGCGCCGATGCCGGTGCCCGGCGGTGCGAGTGACACCATCACCGTGACGACGAAGGGGCAGATCCTGCTAGGGACCACGGCCAACGGCGTCGACTACACGCCAACCGGCGCCGAGTTGCTGGCCTACGACCAGACGATCTTCGGTTGCTGGCACGACTACAACCAGACGTCTGCTGGCAGCGGCATCATCACCTTCGAAGAAGTTGGTGGCATCGCCTACATCACGTGGGATGCCGTGCACAGCTACGTGACGACGGCTCCGAACACGTTCCAGTTCCAGATCAACGTGGCGACTGGCGACATGACGTTGGTGATCGTGACGATGTCGGGTGTTGCGAGCGGTGACGACATCGTGGTCGGCTACTCACACATCGGCCCGTCGGCTGATCCAGGCCCGACGGATCTGTCGTCTGGGTTCGGTTCGCTGACGGTGTTTGACGACACCGTGCCGTTGGCAATGACCAGCAACGGTCTGCCGACGCTCGGTAGCACGACGTTCTCGCTGGAGATGACTCAGGTGCCGGCACTGGTGCCGCTTGCGTTCATGTTCTTTGGCGACACCCAAGCCAACCCGGGCGTGGACCTGACGTTCCTGGGCATGTCGGGATGCTTCGGCTACACCAACGGCAACCTCGCGTCGCTGTCGGTTCCGATTGGTCCGTCGTTGACTGGCAGCCAGCCGCTGCCGATTCCGAACAACGCCGCTCTTGCAGGCAGTCAGTTGTTCGTGCAGTCGGCCGCGTTCTCGCTCAACACGGCGCTCAACCTGATCACGTCGAACGGCACCGCGCTGACGATCGGCTACTGATCGATCGTGGGTGTCGGCGGCGGGCCTGTGCGTTTGCACGGGCCCGCTGTCGTTTACACCGCTGCTTTGCTAGCGAGGTACGACGTCAGCGCCTCGGTCGTCTCCTTGACGACTCTCTCGACTTGGTCGGCGAGTTCGGGCATCGCCGTTCCTGCGCGACCAGCGGCCTCGAGTTCCGCCATCAGCGCGCTGAGGCGTGAAGCACTGATGACGCTGGCCGAACCCTTGAGGCCGTGCGCGTTGTGGTGTTGCGCGGCGGTGTCACCCGTTCGCAAGGCGGTGAGCACTTGCTCTGCGCTGGCGGGCAACTCTTCGAGGAACACCTCGCACAGTCGCACGACCATGTCTTCGCGGTCGCCGACCAGTGTGATTGCTTCGTCGACGGAGAAGATCGGAATGGCGTCCGAGTCATTCTGGTCCGTCGGCGAATCGGCAATGCTCTCGCCCGCCAGCAAGCTGGCCAAGCGCGAGAACAGGTCCGCTTGGTGGAACGGCTTGCCAAGGATGCCTTGCATGCCAGAGGCAACCACGGCGTTTGCGTTTTCCGATGTGACGTCGGCAGACACTGCGAGGATCGGGGCATCGTAGCCGGTAGCGCGAATGACCTGCGTCGCTTCGAGCCCGGTCATGCCCGGCATGTGGCAGTCCATCAGTACGATGTCTGGGCTGTTTTGCGCAACCTGCAAGATGGCTTCGGCGCCACTGGTTGCAAACAGGAGCTTGCAGCCGGTTTCGGCGAGCATCGTTTCGCACAGCATGCGGTTGATCGGGTGGTCGTCGACGACCAGGATCTTCTTGCCCGCTAGATCGACGGCGACGTTGGATTGGTCGGTAGCGTCCTGCGCAGGTTCGCATGCTTCGTTCACCGTCGTGAACGTGAACGTCGTCCCCTTGCCTGATTCGGAAACGACGTTGATCTCGCCACCCATGGCTTCAACGATGCCCTTGACGATCGACAAGCCGAGGCCTGTGCCGCCGAACTTCCGCGTTGTGGCGGCTTCGGCTTGTTGGAAGGCATCGAAGATCCGTGAGGCTGCCTCTTGGCTCATGCCGCAGCCCGTGTCGCTTATCTGCCACGTCGCCGTGACCTTCTCGCCAGCTTGCTCGGCATGGACCTTGATGGAGAGCTCGCCGCGATCGGTGAATTTGACGGCGTTGCTCAGCAAGTTGGCCAGGACCTGACCCGTGCGGTGCGAGTCGGCCAGGATCCACGTCGGGTTGGCGGCGGTAACCTCGCTCCTGAGTATCAGTCCCTTTTGTTCGGCCGCCGCTGCAAACGACGACGCAGCTTGGGCAACGACGTCTTGGATGCAGGTCGGACGCAACTCGAAATCGAGCTTGCCGCTTTCGATGCGAGAGAAGTCGAGGACATCGCCGATGACGCGCAGCAAGCCAGATGCAGACTTCTGTGAGAGGTCCAGTAGTCGACGTTGTTCGTTGTTCAGTTCGGTGCGGGCCAATGCTTCGATCGTGCCACCCAAGCCATGCAGCGGAGTGCGCAGCTCGTGGCTCATCTGAGCTAGGAAGTCCGATTTGGCGCGACTGGCCGCCTCTGCTGCACTGAGTGCGGCGCGCAGGTCTGCGGTGCGGTTGGCTACGGTTTCCTCCAGCGAGTTGTTGTGCTCACGGAGCTTCTCGTTTGCGAGGTGAAGCTCTCGCGTCTTGTCCTCGATGACTCGTTCGAGGATCGCTGTACGTTGCTTCTCGCGGGCGAGTCGTTTCTCCCACCGTGCGTCGTCCATGGTTATTGCAGGACGGGTTGGAGGAACTTGAGCTCGAACGTGCAGCGCTCGGCGCCCTTGTGGGTACAGGCCGTTTGCTCGTATTCGATCGGGACGCCGAAGTGCTCGGCGGCGCCCTCGAGCAGGCCTTCCATCAGGCTGCAGAGCGCGCGTGCTGACTCGTAGTGAACAGTCAGTTGGTCCGGGTCACCGTCGACGTTGTCGTAGTAGAGATTCGGCGGCGTGGCGCCTTCCATCAGCTTCTTGACTTCGACGTGAATGATGTCGTGCACACCGAGTAGCAACTGACGTGGGTGGTCGACGCCCTCGAGGAAGTTGGGGAAGCGCGACGTCAGTCCATCAAACGCAAACTTGCCGAATGCTCGTAGCGCCGCGTCGGGTTCGAGCGACAACCGGCCACAGGCTGCGGTGACGAGGTCGACGACCCATTGATCCGGATAAGACTTGGGGCCGACAAACGGTTCGTTTGCCGTGTGTGGGCAATCGTCGATCAGGTCCTCGAATATCTCGTTGCCGAAGTTCTGGACGATGAAGTCTTCGAAGATCGTGAAGATCACACCTTTCATTGCGTCACTCCCGGGAGTCGTAGGCGAGTCATTACAAGTTGGATCTGGTCCGCTGAGACGGGTTTGACCAGGTAGCCGTCTGCTTGGCGGCGGAAGGCTTCAATCACATCCGAGGTGTCGCTCGAAGCGGTCACCATGATGACCTGAGTTGGGGTCAGGCCATGCGTTTCGTCGAGGTCGCGAATCTCATTGAGGGTGTCGAGCCCGTCGCTGCCGGGCATGCACAGGTCGAGGCAAACAAGTGAGTATGGATCGCTTGCCTCCATCGCTTTGCGAATCATCTCAATGCCATGTGCGGCATCGGGTGCCTGATCAATGCGACCCAGCTCCTCTAGAAGCATGGTCAGTTCGAGCCGCGCAACGGGCTCATCGTCGATAACTAGACAGCGCATGTACCCCTCCACGTGTGGTTATCGACATCATTGTCTCGCGGAGTTAGGCGATCGAGCCGCTGGGTGGGGCGGCCGAATGACTCGAGTGATCTCGGTGCTCGATCCCTGGATCTCCGCAGGGACTTGCATGACTGGCGCATCATGGGGCTGGCCTATCGGGCCGAGCTACGCACTTTGTTCATGCGGGGCTCCACCTACGGGTCGTCTCGCTGGACGGCCCGCGGACGACCCGCGGACGACCGTCTCATGTCATGGGGTCTTGGGCTCGATCGCGCTTTGATTGACGCGGAAACGGTCGACCAATCCTGTCAAGTTGTTCATGCGTCGGGCGCTTTCTCGGGCGGTGACCGCGAGCTCCTGGGCGCTGGCAGCGTTCTCCTGCGTGCCGTCGCTGAGCGTGCTGACCCCGTTGGTCACGAGATCGATCTTGGCTTCCTGTTCGTGTGCGCCTGCGGCGAACGAGCTGAGCATGTCTCGCACGTTGGACGTCTGCCCGGTGATGGTCGAGAAGACCTCGTTCATCTCTGCGGCGATCTTGGCGCCGTTGGCCGCCCGGTTGGCAGCTTCATTGATGAGTTGTTCGGTTTCGGATGCGGCGTCCGCGCTGCGACGGGCCAGGTTGCGAACTTCGTCGGCCACGACCGCGAATCCCTTGCCTGCTTCACCGGCCCGCGCGGCTTCGACGGCGGCGTTCAGCGCAAGCAAGTTGGTTTGGAATGCGACGTCGTGAATGACCCGAACGACGTGCGTGACGGCATCGCTTGATTCCTTGATGTCGGCCATCGCCTTGTTCATCCGTTCGCTGCCCTCGTGTCCGGTATTGGCGGCGGTGCTGGCGGTCGTTGCGCCCTCGGCGGCCTCCTGGCAACTGGTCACGGTCGTCTTGGCCAGTTCGCGGATTTCCTCAAGCGTTGCGTTGATCTCTTCGATCGTAGCGGCGCTTGAGGACGCGCCATCGGCGAGTCGGTGCGACTCTGTTGCGATCGTCTGTGATGCGTGATTCACGGTCGTGCTCTCGGCCTTGACCGAGACGATCGTGTCATGGATCCGGCTCGAGAAGGCATTGAACCACTTGCCGGATTCGCCGATCTCGTCCTTGCTGTTCAAGTCCAAGCGACGCGTCAGGTCGCCTTCACCCGACGCGATGTCTCGCAGGTTCCCGGATAGCGTTGTCAGCGGCTGTTGCAGATTGCGCCGCAACATCAACCAGAACAGACCTGCGGTGAGGATGATGAAGGGCAGGCACCAGAACACCGAGGTCCAGATGAAGCCTGCAACCTGGGCGTCGCATGCATCGAGCGGGAGCTGGATTTCGTAGGCACCGTGGACCTTGCCAACGTGCCAGTTCTCCATCTCGTATCCGGTTGGATCGAGGCCGTCGCCGCTTGCACTCGTCGCGGGGTCACCGTGGCAGGCCATGCAGCTCTTCTCCAATCGGATCGAACGCATGAAGTGCAGCGTGTTGGTCTCTTCGTTGATGCGAGCGAGGACCTCGCTGCCGCCGGTGTCAGCTTGTGCCGTCAAATCGGCCAACAGCTGTTGGCGGAACGCACCGGCTTCCTCGTCGGAAACGGGGTCGTTGTCGGCGTTGCGCGCATCTTCCGCGGTTAGCAGGAAGTCGATGCCCTCTCGGTCCGCCGCGGCTTGCGCTGCGGTCCACCCGGCGACCACCGGGATCGTGCCGTAGATCCGTGACGTGCGGTAGTCGCCACCGCTAGCGACGATTTCCCGAAGTTCGCTCAGCAGCTCTTCGGTGCGGTACACGCCATCCTCGTACAGCTTGCCTGCATGCGAACGCGCTGCGTCCGCCACGGAGATGAACGACCCGGCTCGTTGTTCGAGTTGGGACACCGCATCTTCGCGGAATGCACGGGCGAAGTAGATGAAGATGATCGTGCAGGTCGCGACGATCGTGAGAACCGACGTCGCGAGAACACGAGTGGACAGGCTGCGTTTCCAATCCATGATTCCTGGGCGATCGGCGACGGGTGCTCCTCGGCTTAACAGCCATCAGAGGTCACCCCTCGATGGTTCTACTGAGTCCGTAAGCGCGCCTGAGCACAGTTCTGTAGGGGCCTACCCCTACGATGGCATGAGCCTTGTGGCGCCATGGAAGTGGTTGCTGGTCAGACCGTCCGTGCCATCGGCGTCGACATCGAAGCGGTGCCCGGTGCTGGTTGGTCGGCGTGCTGCGATCTGTTCCTGGCATCACGCAGGGCGCCGTGAATTGCTGTGCAGATTTGTGAGGGGAATCTCATCCCAAACACCTGCCAAAGGTGCCCTATTCGCCGTCCTTGTTCGGGTCCGGATCGTCTACTCCCGTCCAGATGCCGTCGTCCCACCATCCGGTTGCCACGAGGCTAGAGATGTCCGTGTCGTCGTCGTCGTCCGTTGCGAGCGCGACACCGAGTTGCTCTGCGAACGCGATGTCGAAGCTGCGGAACACCTTCTGCATCGCACTCGAGCTTTCCGGATAGACGCCGTAGCAAGCCAACCTATTGGCGTCGGTCATCACAACAACTTGACGCGCGAGGAACCTGCCCTTGTTGTCGCGCGCGAATACGACTTGTTTGTTGATGTCGAGAACGATGCCGGCCGCCGACCACGAGAAGCGGCCACCAAGCCCGAAGCAGCTGCCGGCGTAGGTGCCCAGACGCAGGGCTTCGAGGGGATTGTGCTCGATTGCGAGCGTGACGGTGCCTTGGCCAGAAACGTCCTCCGTCATCGTGATGCCTTGCCGCCAACGCTCGGCGATGCTCTGGCGTGCCTGCAGCCACGCTTGGTTGCGCGGGTGTTGCTGCAGATAGCTCTCGTCGCCTTGATGACAGGCGCGCAGGAGTCGGCGGATGCCACGCTTGTTGGTGTGCATGCCCGATTGCAGTTTGAGGGCGTGCAGCATCTGTTCGTTGAGTTCGCGAAGATCGACGTCTTCGCTACCGAGGCTTCTCGCCATCTGCGTCAACGCGAGTTCCTGCATGGTGTCGCAGATGATGGCGGGCCAGGCTTTGCGCGTGACGTTGGTCGCTCGTTCGACTTGGGCCTCGGATAGTTGCACCTCACCAGCGACGTGTTGTCGAAGCTTCTTCGGAACCGGCGATGTGCCGGACTTGGGCCCGTGCTGCGCGACGACTTCCACGAGTGAGTCCGCAGACATCGCCGCAGTGTCACGTCCGAGCGGGCTGGCCATCACTTGCTGCACAATGGCGTGGCGTTGCGGTTTGGCGAGCAGCCCGAGCGTGCGCGACGTGCGGCAAAGTGTTCGCGGATGCTCGATGAACGCGGTCGTGAATTGGTGTTCGGCGTGTTTGACGAGCGAGTCAAAGCCACAGCTGATCAGCCACGCGTCGTTGGTGCGCGTCGACTCGTCATCGAGAACCTGATAGCACCTGGCGTTGGCCTGTAGCAGCCGTTCTTGGTTGGCCTGGCTGACGAACCCGAACCGCTCAAGCGGCACTTCGATGTCCGTTTCTTCGGCCAGCGGTTCGACGCAGATCAGTGGGATCTGCCTTGTGGCGAATGGCAGGTGTTCGAGCGAGTTCTCCCAGACGAGCTCGAACAAGAGGTGGGCAGCCTTGATCTGGAACGGCACGCCTTGCATCGCCCGCACAAAGCGTCGCAGCGCGGCACTGTGTTTGTGCCAGCTCTCCATGTCCGCGTCGTCGTAGATGATCGCATTCGCGAGAGCCTTGCCCAGTCTGCGAGCGGCTGGAGCCTTGAGCTGCGCGGTTGCGACGTTGGCTAGCTCGTCCGGGAGCGTGCCGTCGATGCAGCACGCGCCCCAGATGTGCATGACGTCCCACTCAGCCTCAGGGAAGTAGGCGTCGAAGAACGTCTGCAGTTGGGCGCGCTCGTCTTCGTCGAGTGGCGGCAGGTAGTCGTGATCGTCGTCAAACCGCTGAAAGTCGAAGTCCGGGGCGTGCAGGTCCGCTTGTTCGAATGCCCATAGCGAATCGCCAATGCTGTCACCTTCGTATGCGATGAGCAGCGCGTAGCGCACGCGTGTGGCGAAGTTCTTCTCGGTGCAGTTGGCCGCGATTGCCGTCAGGTCCGCAGCCAACGGTTGCGGGTCGAGGCTCTTGGTTTGCGTCTCGGTCACGAGTTCGAGGAACTGGATGCGGCACGTGGGGTCGATGTGACATGCCAGACGTAGCCACGCGATGGCGTGATCACCCAGGTCTTTGGCGAAGACCGCGGCAGCCAGGCGCAGCGGCGCATCACGTTCGAGGTCGAGCGCATGATGCACGGCCAGGGCACCCTCGTGCCGGTCGGGCGACAAGGTCGTGAACCACGCGAGCCCGCGCCGAAACCCAGGCGGAGCGTCGCGATGTTCCTTCGGCAGTTCGATGTCACCAAGCTCCGCCGTGAGTAGTTGCACGAGACGATCCTGGCCACCGGCTACGCATAGGTGCGGCCGCAGGTCGCGCAGCGCGGGACGCTTCGGCTTGGGCGGCCGATCCTTCGTGCCCTGGTAGGCGCGCGGGTTGGCGGCCGTCGGTTTGTGTGGCGGCGGCGGTGGGGTGATCTCGAGCGGTTCGAGAGTCGGTCGCTCGCCTTCGGGGTCGATGACCGTCACGCCCAGGACGAACCGCACGGCTTCGAGCACCGGCTGCTCGATCTCGCGAACGGCGCCAAGCAGGTCCCACGCCTTTAGGAGGTCGCGTTCGCCCTCGCTGTTGTTCGGTCGGCGCAACGGTCGCAAGTGCTCTACGTAGAGCGGGGTCTGGCCATCTTCGCGGCGCTCGACGATGAGCTCGAAGAGGCCGTCGACGCGGCGCAGCACGGCAATGCGGGTCTCGTTGTCTCGCACGCGAGAAGCGTAGCGCACGCGCTCACCAGTGGGGATCTGTTGTTACGCCGCTGGTGCGCCGTCGGTCGCATGGATCGTTATCGTGATCAACGATGAAGGCCAACCCGAAGATGATGATGGCAACGCTGGCGGTCGCCTTGGTTGCCGTTTGTCTCGTGTTCTTGTGGGACCCGATGGTTGGAGTCGCTGCGCCGAAGGACACTGGCGAGCAGGCAGGATCAGTTGTGCTGGAAGCCGCCGGTGCCCATCAGCCTGCCGAGGGCGGCGTGCAACGCACGGATGCGACGACGGAACGCCAACCGGCGGAAGTGGCGCCTGGCGGCGATGACACCAACGGCGATGACAGCGCTCAGCTCGTCGTCAACGCCCGCATTGTTGATGGCAAGGGCAAGCCGCTGCCCAACGCCTACCTGGTCGCATCACAAGTCGAAGGTGCACCGAGCGCGGCTGCCGATGCGAATGGTCGCGTGCAGTTGCAGGTGGCCTGGCCGGCCAAGCTGACCGAGGGCAACCGACACTTCTTGGTGGTCGTTGCGACCGGTCAAGGTCTGACGCGTTTCACCGAACAGCTGTCCGTGGATCGCAAGATCGTTGCCGCGAAGGAAGTGCAGACGTTCTCTCTGGGTGACGTCGTGTTGGATGCTGGCGGTGCCATCAGCGGCATCGTGCGCGATGACGAAGGCAATGCGTTGCAAGGTGCGCGCATCTGGGTGGCCAAGGCAGCGAAGCCCGCGCAAGGGCCGATCGAAGAGCGGCGTCGTGTCTTGGGTCGCGGCTTCATTGGCCTCGGCCCCGGTTACTGGTCGTGGGCGCAAACGGATGCGAACGGCCGCTATCAGTTGTCGGGTTTGCCGGTCGGTTCGGTCTCGGTCGTCGCGCGGTATCCCGGTCGGTTGTGTTCTTACACGCCACCGGTGACGGTGCTCGCTGAGCGCGTGGTGCAGGCGCCGCCGTTGCTTCTGGCGGGAGTTCCGGCCCGCAACCTCATCCGTGGTTGGGTTCGCGATGATGCGGGGAAGCCGTTACCGCAAGCAAGTGTTTCGGTGTTCGCCAATCGCGGTGCGCGCAACATCGACCCGCTTGCCTATGCACGTGTTGCCGGGCCTGATGCTGCGTTCGAGGCCGTCGTGATGTCGGGCGAGAGCTACACGCTCGAGGCCAAGCAACGGGGCGAGCGCAGCAAGGAGATGCTCGTGCACGATGTCGCGGCGGGCACCGTTGACGTGGTTGTGCAGTTCGTTCGCGGCAAGGAGTTCGAGGTCTTCGTCACCGGACCCGGTGGTGTCCCGGTCCCTGCCCCAACGGCTACCGCTAGTGACGAACGCGGCGTCTGGCTGGAACTCGATGCGCCAAACGGCAAGGACGGCAAGCTGCAGTTGGCCGCACCGAGTCAGAAGTTCCGGCTATGGGTCAGGGCGCCTGGATTCCTTGCCAAGAGCCTCGGTCCGTTCGAGCCGACGGCAGTGCCAGAGCGGCTCGAGGTAGAGCTGCAGCCGGAGGGCAACGTGACGGGCAGAGTTCTCGCCAATGGCCAGCCGGTTGTTGGCGCGAGCGTGCATCTGCACTTCATCAATCCGCGTGCGAAGTTCCATCGCTTCGCGCACAAGGTCTTCACGCGACTTGAAGGAGCGATGCGTGGCGAGGTGCAAACGGACGCAGCCGGCACGTTCCAACTGCCCATTCGGCGGTCAGGTGCGTACGTCATCCACGCGACGGCCGCAGGTCACGCGCAAGGCGAGTCGGCACAGCTGACCCTTGCGCCAGGGACACCGGCGGCACCGATCGATATCGTGCTGACCAAGCCGGCTGCGATCGTCGGTCGCGTCTTGACCGGTCCCGGTACCAGCGCCGAAGGGCAGATCGTTGCGGCGACGCGCGGCGATGGTCACGCCGAGGTGTGCATCAGTGCTGCCGACGGTGGTTACCGATTCGATAGTCTGATGCCCGGCGGTTGGCAGGTGCGCGTTTGCCGGCCGGATGATCAGCGTTGGTTGCAGCGTTCGCGGACGTGGCCCGAGCGCAGCATCAAGGAGCTGCCGGTGGACGTGCGGATCGTGGCCGGCGAGACGGCGACCTACGACGTCGACTTGCGTAATCGCGAAGGCGCGGAGATCAACGGTCGGTTGTCGATCGACGGCGTGGCGTGCGGCGGTTGGCGCGTGAGTCTGTGGCGCGATGGCGAGTATCTGATCACCAAGACCGACGCCAACGGCGCGTTCACCCAACGCGGTGCCGTTGGCAAGACGACGATCTACTTCTTCGGCAACTTGCCGGCCGGCGGCCAGCTGCAGGTGCGGCAGGCCCTCACGCTGGTCGAGGGAGTCAATCCGTTGACCGTCGCAGTGAAGACCGGCGGTGTCGATTTGCTCAGTCTGCCGCCACCGGCCAAGCCACCCGAAGAAGATCGGCCGGAGGGTTACGCGCTCGTCTGGAACAACTCCGACGGGCCGAACTACGTCTATCGCTTTGACGCGGATGCGGCCGGCAATCATCGGGTTGCAGCGTTGCCGGTCGGGACGGCGCAGCTGCGCCGTCGGCAAGGCGACAACACGCGTGTGGAAGGTTGGAAGTCGATTGCCGATGTGACGATCACGGCCAGTCAGCACGTGCAGGTCACACCGAAGTGACGCCGACGTGATGCCTACTGGGCGTCGTCGAAGGCGCGCAACGTGGCGGCATGCTCGGCAACGCTCGGTCGCGGTCCGCACAGCAAGAAGGTGTTGTCGTCGATCATGCCGATGCTCGTGAAGCGCGCCGTGGCGAGCTTTGGCATCAGCTTCGCCATCGCGGTGTTCGTGGCGACGTTCTGCAGCGTGACCGTGGTCATCGTCGGGTCGACCGCGTTGCTCTGGCCGAGCTGGTCGCACGGCACGTAGTCGGCGTGCCACGTGAATTGGCGGCACTGTGTGCCATGCAGCGAGCGAATCGTGAACAGGCGTTGGCTGCCCATCGATGGCACGAGCACGAGTTGTGCCTCGAACAGCGCCTCGGTGGCTCGGGCGAACCATTCGCGCGGGGTCAGGTTCGCGCGCTTGCCGAGATCCAGTTCGGCGCGGTTGAGATCGCCGACGACGTTGGCGTCGAGCGCGTTGGCGAACTTGGCGATGAACGTGTTTACGGCCATCTTGCCACCGGGCCATGCGAGCATCGGGCCGTCGTCGAACGTTGGCTGGGCGCTTGCGGCAGGCGTCGTGCCTTCGAGAAGTGCGAGCACCTTGAGGGCGCAGCGGATCTTGTCGGACGTGCCAGTCATGACCAGTTCTTCATCGCCGACTTGGATGTCGAGGCTGTGCGGGCCGCCCCAGCCAAACAGCGGACGCAGCGCGTTCAGGTGCACGACGGGGTTGTGACTGGTTGCCACTGTGCGCGCGTACTCGATGCCACTTGCATCGGCGAGGATCTCCTCCGGCGATCGTTCGACGAACAGTTCGCCCTCGTAGGCCGCCTCGAGTTTGAGAATGCGGTTGCCGTGTGCTGGCGCCGCGAAGACGAGGTCGTGACCGTGCAGCAGCGTCGTGGCCACGTCGACGAACGCATCGGCTTCGAGCTGCAGTTCGCGCTGCACGACGACCGTCCGGCGGCGCAGCATCGCGGTGGTCTCTGGGGCGAGCTGGATCGCGTGCCCGCGAACTTGGGCGGTCAGCTCAACGAGCGACGCCATGTTGTGATAGCCCGCGGCGAGCGTGAATGTCGGCGCCTGCTGGGTCGCCCGGTCTTGGGCGGTGGCGGCGACAATCGACAGGAACGGAATGGCGATAAGGCGAAGGTGATTCATGACTTGCGGTTGTGGTTGATGGCCGGGCTCGTCCCGGCTGCATCTGTCACCGCAAGCGCCACCTGGCACCGGAACGGTTTCTGGCGAAACCTGCAGCCCTACCGCGGCCTCATCGTGACGGCAACCGTGTCCCGGGGCTTGCCCTTGGGAACCCTGACGCCTGTCCGTTGCACGTGCCAGCCTTCGAGGATCTGATCCATCGAACGTGTCAGCGGCTCGGCCTTCGGGTTGGCATCGCGATACACCGATTCAATGCCATGGGCGCGCAGCGAAGCCTGTAGCGAACGGACCAAGGTCCGGATGGTTGCACCGGCCGCAGCTTCGCCCGTTGCGACGAAGCGCTGCTTGTCCTGCGAGAGAACACTGACGACAACCTTGGTTGCCGACGGCAAGGTGGCCGTCGTATCCATGGCCTCGACCCGGATCTCTCGCACCGGCCCTGGTGGTTTGGCGAGGGTGCACGAACTCGTGACCAAGCCCGCGGCGGCGAGTAGAGCGAGTGACAAGCGTTGGGGAATCATGCTGCCGCGATCATACAAGCTGATGCCAGCGTGAATCCCGACGGTCAGCGATTCGCCATCGCGGTGCGCCAAGCTGCCATCGACTCCGCGAGGTGTTCAGCGGCGGGGCGGCGGATGCCGTAACCCTGCAGGCCGATCGGGCCGGTGAACTGCAACTCATCGAGGAGGTCGACGAAGGTGCCGAGGTCCCAACTGCCTTGGCCGAGAGGCTGGATCAGCTTCGACCAGTTCTTGCCGTCGATGTCGGCGCCGTTGACGGTGACGGCGAACAGATGCTTGCCGACTTGCTGCAGCAGTTGGCGTGTGTTGCTCGCGCCAGCGCGCAGGTGGTGGCAGACGTTGAAGCACACGCCGAGGCGGGAGTGGTGCAACTGTTGGCACACCCGCAGTGCGTCTGTCGTTGTTTCGATCCAGAAGCCGTGGTGCGGGTAGAGCGCGATCTCGACGCCGGTCTTGTTCGCGTGTTGCAGCAGTGGTCGCAGGATCTTGGCGGCCGTTGCGTCGCCGGCCGGCGTGCGCGGCTTGTGTTGTGAGTTTCGAACGGCTAGCCAGATCATGCCGGGCCCGCCAGCCATCGCCGTCATCGCTTGGCGCAGTGGTGCGAGCTGTTGTTCGGTTGCGCCGGCGACATCGAGAACGAAGTAGGCCGACCACAGATCGTCGCCGCGTTCTTCGCACGCTGTGCGCACGGTTGCGAGTCCCTTGGCTCCCCAGGCCACACCGTCGAAACCGATCTTGTCGGCGAGTTGCACGCGGGCTTCGATCGGGCCGCCGCCAAGTGCCGTGTTCATCGCGACGAACGGGCGCGCAGGTGGTTGGGGCGAAGTGGCGATGAGCCAACGGCCATCAGGTTGCTTGCGGAGTTCCAACGTGTACGTGTTCTTGCTGCTCGAGCCGCGCAGTTCCGCGAGCAAGCTATCCGTACCAGCCGAACGTAGTTCGACCTGCATCGCGGTCGTCAGTTTGGGCAGGTCGTCCGTTGTTGTGTCCGCGGCCAAAAACGGTTCGACAACGCGCAGGTTGTTCTGGCTGGTTGCCGCCAAGAACGACTGCATGACCTGACGCGGCGCAAAGCGCGGCCCGACGATCTTGGCCGGTGAAAACGACATCGTGTGTTGCCACGGCAAGGCATCGAACTCTGCTGTGAGTTCGAAACCGTGTGAAGCCATCTCCTGCACGACCTGAGCCTTGCTCATCATGTGCTCGGGCTTGATCGGCACATCGGGGTCTTCGGCGCGGAACTCGACCAGCGTGATGCGGCCACCTGGCTTCAACGCGCGGCGCAGGTGTGCCATCACGCGCACAGGGTGCGACAGTTCGTGGTAGACGTCGACGAGCAGTACGTGATCGCACGATGCTTGCGGCAACTTCGGATCATCGATCGTTGCCTGCACATACTGCACGTTGTTGATGTCGCGTTCGCCGCAGCGCTTCTTGAGCAGCGTCAACATCTGGGGCTGCAGATCGACTGCCCACACCTTGCCATCTTTGCCGACGGCCTTGGCCATTGGCACGGTGTGGTAGCCATTGCCGCAGCCGAAGTCGCAGACGGACGTGCCTGGTTGCAGCGCGAGCCACTTGTGCAGGAGCGCGCCGTTCTCTTCCTTCTCGCGGGTCTGGCGCATCAGCCAACCCGCGCCCGACCAGTGCATCGTGTGCGCAACTTCGCGACCGAGGTAGACCTTGCGGCCGGCGGGAGTCTGCTCGGGATCGGTTGGCTCCTGCGGTGCGAGCAGGCTGGTCAGCGACAGCGTCAGGAGGGCGAGCATCAGGGCCCCAGGCTAGTTGCCGCCGCCTTGACCACCACCTCTGCCGCCACCAAGTCCGGCGCCGCGACCAGCGTTTCGTGCGCGTGTTTCCTTCAAGACCTTGGTCCGGAAGTTCTCGAACTCGCGCAGGTCGCGCTTCTTGCGCAACGTCGCGAGGGCGAGTTCGAGCCAGTGCTTGGCTTCTGCATCATTCTCGCCTTCGACCGCTGGTTCGAGCGCGACGGCCAGCTCGGCGTCACGACGGATCGCCATGGCGTAGGCTGCTGCGGAGCGAACATCAGGGTCGGCATCTGCCAACGCGCGGCGCATCAACCGGAACGCGGCGGCCTTGTCTTCGAGCGTGCCGGCAGCCACGGCGGCATGCATGCGAACGTTGGCTTCCTTGCTCTTCTTGAGCGCCTTCTCCAACGCCGTGATCGTGGCCTTGTCGGCGGGCGCGGTCGCAGCCGAGGCGCGCAGCAGCCACGCGATGACCTCGGGTTCCTTCTCGGCCTTGAGCTGCTTCTTGATCGCTTTGTTCGTCTTCTTGTGCGCCATCTTCGTCAGACCGCGCGCCGCATCTTCTCGTCGTGAGTCGTCGCGGTTGTCGAGGTAGTCGACAAGCACCGACGACCAGACGACCGGCGAGATCTCGGCGATGGTGCCGATCGCCATGCCGGCCATGAACCCGCCGCGCACGCCCGTGAGTTGGGCCTTCACGTACTTGATCGCCGTCGATTGCTCGCTGCGCAGCAAGGTCGTGTAGTGCTTGATCGAACCCTGCCAACCGGCGCCGCCCTTCTTGAGTTCGGCGATAGCCTCTTTGACATCAGCCTTGGATGGCGGCGGCGTCACTTCACGTTCGGTTGTCTTGACGTCGCCGTAGCGCAGACCTTCGGGGGCACGCGCGCGATCGCCGAGCGGCCATTCAAACGTCTTGTCGAACAGGCGGATGCCATCCGCGATGAACCACTCCATCTGCCCTGCGGTCATCTGATACCCGGCGGAGCTGAGCACGGTCTTGCCGTCGGGGTGCACGATGACGTGGTGGGGCACGACGATCGGGTCACGCGGGGCGGCGCCGAGGTAGCGCTGCAGGACTTCGCGTTCGTCCGCCGACGGGCGCGCGGTGCCGACATCGATGCGCAGGGACGAGCACTGCGCGGCGATCTTGCGAACGCCGGAGTCCTTGTAGTGATCGATGACCGCATCGCTGCCGCGTTCGCCGGGCATGACGACGGCAACGAACAACACGCGATTCTTCTCTTTGGCGTGATCGAGGGCAGCTTCGAGTGAGCGCTGCCACGATTGCGCGGAGAGGGTTGTGACGAGCGCGACCGGCGTGAGCCAGAAGCGGGCGTTGGAAAGCAGGGTGGGTCGTGCCGCCATGGGTTTGTGGGCTGCGGGGCACGCGTCAGGCTACGCGGCTTGGGGTCGCACGGATGTAACCGTTGGTGGTCCGTCGCGAGTTCGTGCCAGAAACTAAAAACCAACGGCGGCGCACCGACGTCTGCATGGCATGCGAAATGGTGTCGCCCCGTTGTTCTGTGCGCTGCTTGCCCTCGTCAGTTGCTGTGGCCAGCCGGCGGTCGGGTATCAGGGGCCGTTGCCGAGTGTGGCTGCCCGGCAGGGACTGAAGGAACTGTGGGGGCGGCAGCTGCCGGCGGGTTCGGTGGCCTTCACCAAGAACGAGATTGAGTTGGTTGCGTTCGTGGTTGGCCCGCACGGCCCGACCGTCAACGCCGTCGAGACGAAGACGAAGGGCGATGCCAAACCGAAGCGTCACTGGATCACCGTTCTGACCGATGGCGACATCGCGGATCTGCACAAGCGCGTGACGGGCAAGGGGCCAGCGGGGCTTGTTGGTGACCTGAGTACGACCTACCGAAAGCAGATGACGGGGCGCTGACGCTTTTTGCGAATTCCTGGCGGTTGCGTCGCCGTGCTCTCGCTCTCGTGGTGGCACCTAGCCACACACCCGGTGAAACCATGCGCACGCTCCTGCTTCTGTCCCTGTTGGCCGTCCCAGTCACGGCGCAAGTCGTCCCGATTCCGATCCAAGGCAACATCTGGGACGGCAACGGCGGCCCGCTTGCGGCGGGCAGCGTCTACCACATCATCAGCAACGGTGCTGGTTGTGGGATCAACGTTCCGAGTGGTCAGACCCTGACGATTCAGGCAGGTGCGGTCATCAAGATCGGCGGCTGCTTCAACATTCAGGGCGTGGTCAACGCGGTGGGCAATGCGAGTCAGCCGATCACGTTCTCGTCGATCCACGATGACTCGGCCGGCGGCGATAGCAACGGGAACGGTGGGGCGACGGTGCCCGTGCCTGGCGACTGGGGCTACATCGATGCGGGTGGTCCGGGCAGTTTGTTCGAGTGGTGCAACTTCCGATTCGGTGGTGACAACAATCACGCGACGTTTGATCTGCGGTTGCAGTCGCACGTGTTCCGCGACTGCAAGCTCGAGGACATGGAAGCGGATGGCTTCGCCGGCTCGACCAACCTGCGTGCCGAACGTTGTCAGTTCAACAACCTCGGTGGCATTCCGGTCGTCGACCTGTTCTTGCGCAACATCGATCAGTTCATCGACAACACGGCGATCAACTGTGCCGGTGGTGAATACGCGCGGATCGTCAGTGCGTCGTTGTTCGCCGGCAACCTGGTGATGGCGCACAACTACACGATCAATAGCAATGGGGTGTTCGTGTTTGCGGCTGCGAACCAATCGCCGGACATCCCGGTGGGCACGCACATGACGTTGCCGGCCGGCACGGTGTTCAAGTTCGAGAACGGCTTCGTGTCGTCGGATGGGCAACTGATCACGCAAGGCACCGCAGCGCAGCCGGTCGTGTTCACGTCGATCGATGACGACGCGCACGGTGGCGATACCCGCAACGACGGCAACAGCACTGCGCCGGCGCCGGGCGACTGGACGGGGATCAACTTGCAGGGCGGTGACAGTTCGAACTTGATGCACACGTTCATCCGTTACGCCGGTGCCGGCTCTGCTGGCCAAGGGCTCAGAGCACATTCGAGCACGGCAACGGTTCGCCATACGACGATCGAGCACACCAACGGCGATGCGGTCTACATTCAGGTCGCGGCGTCGACGCCGATGGAGTTCACGGACTGTGTCTTCCGCGACAACTCCAAGCTGCCGATCCGCTTCATCCATTGGAATGAACTCTCGGTCGCGCGCCGCAACGTAGCGATCAACAACGGCTCGGGTGACCACTACCTGCTCGCAGCGGGGACGATCGGGGTGCCGCTTACGATCACGCCCGACAACTACCCCGGCGACGTGTTGGAGGTCAATGCGCGAACGACGATTGGCTTCGGTGGCTCGCTGACGTTGCCGGCGGGGTTGATCATGAAGTACTCGTCGACGACGAGCGGCTTCACGGTCAGCAGTTCGTCGGCGCATCTGTATCTGCAGGGCACGGCGCGTAGGCCGATCGTGCTGACGTCGTTCAAGGATGATAGTTGGGGCGGTGATACCAATGGGGATGGCAACGCCAGCCAGCCGGCGCCTGGTGACATCCAGCGTCTGTCGTTTGGTACCAATGCCGGGGCGTCGACTCTGGAGAACGTGTTGGTGCGGTACGGCACCAGTCAGAGCATCAGCTGCTCATCGCCCAACGTTGCCTTTCGTAGTGTTCGCGTGGATTACGCCAACGGTGTTGGCATCCACCTGAGCAACGCCAGCGGTGACGTCGTCAACCCGGTTGCGTTTGCCTGTACCGGCATCGGCCTTGGTCTCCACAATGGGGCCTACGACGTCTTCCACGCCTCGGCGGCCAACAACGGAGGAGAGGGCATCGCACGCACGAGTCTGTGGAGTGGTCAACTGCGCAACTCCAACTCGTGGGGTAATGGTGGCGCCAACATCAACGTTCCCGCTGGCCAGCAGTCATTCAACAATGGCGTTGGCGCGTTGCTCGCCGGCACCAACGGCCACCTCGACGTCGACCCGCAGTTTGTCGATGCAGCCAACGGCGATCTGCACCTGACGGGAACGTCACCGTGCCTCGGCGTCGCGGATGGTTTGACGGCGGTGGGCGTCGTGAAGGATCACGATGAAACGTCGCGCGTGCAGGACCATGCGTTGACCGGCGCGTTGTTGCCGGACATGGGCGCCTACGAACGTGCGCCGTTCCAGATGGCCGTCTCCGGCGAACCGCAGCTTGGCACGACGATGAACTTCACGCTGCAGGGGGAGCCCGGCATCGGCGTGATCTTCATCAGCACGGCCCCGAGCCCGGGCTACCTGTTGCCGCCGTTCGGCATCGCGCTGATCGGCGTGCCCAATGCCGCGCTATCCGGTGTGCTGCTCGTCGGCCAGTCGGCGCCGTTCGTGCTGCCGGCCCAGAACTCGGGCCTGCAGGGTGTGCAGTTCGACGTGCAAGCCCTCGGCCTCGACATCAGCGGCCCCCTCGTCGGCGGCTTCACCAACGTCGACCGCAACAAACTGCACTTCTGATCGAAGTTGACGGTACGGTGCCTGGAACGAAGTCAACTTATTCGGCGGCGCGTCGCGCCGGCGAATAGGTTGACTTCGTTCCAGGCACCGTACGATCACTACATGCGACATCTGCCCATTGCCGTTCTTCTGTGCTTGCCGCTCGCGGCGCAGAATCCCAAGCCCGCTCCTGCCAAGCCCGCGAAGGTTGCCACCGTCGAGATCGGCAAGCCGGCGCCAGCGTTTCGCGTTAACGATGAGACGGGCGCGATGACCAAGGTCGGCGGCGCATCGAAGACGTGGACCGTGCTCGCGTTCTATCCCAAGGCATCGACCGGCGGTTGAACGTTGCAGATGTGCGCGTTGCGGGACGCAGCGCCGAAGTTCCAGAAGCACGGCATCACGGTCTATGGCATCAGCACCGACGACGTGAAGTCCCAGGCGAAGTTCAAGAAGGACCAGAACCTCGACTTCCACCTGCTCAGCGATCCCGACGGCAGTGCCGCCAAGAAGTTCGGCGTGCTCCGCGCCGGCAGCCGCTACGCGAGCCGCGTCACCTTCATCCTCGACGAGAAGGGCATCGTCCGCCACCGCACCAAGAAGGTCGACATCCGCAAACACGCCGACCAGGTCCTGGCCATCATCGCTAAGCTCCGCAAGTAGCCCGTACGGAGCCAGGTACATTCCGGACATCTCGCCGCGCGCGCGGCGAGATGTCCGGAATGTACCTGGCTCGGTACCGCCTACAGGTTGATGGTGTGGTCGACGTTGGTGCGGAAGACCGAGACCTGTTCGCGGTGTTCGCGGGTGCCGTTCTTGACGAGGACTTCGTAGTCGCCGGCTGGCACTTCGGCGCGCCAGTGGTCGTGGCCGCGGTGCGTGGCGGCGACGAGTCCTTGGGTCGATGTCACTTGGATTGACGCCTTTGGGTCGAGGTCGCCGGCGAGGCTGATCGCGAGGTGTGGGCGTGACACGACCTCCATGGTTGTCGTGACCGTCTTGCCTGGCTCGATGGTGATGGGGCGCGGCGTGACTGGTTCGATCGGGGCGAAACGAATCGAACCGTTGGCCAGGCGGCGATCCCTGCAGATCAGTTCGTGGGTGCCGGTCGGCACGGCTTCGAACCGGATGCCTTCGTAGATCCACATCGGACCTTCGCCGCGGTTGCCGGTGCGCGGTTTGTGTCCGGCGATGTGCAGTTCGAGCATCGAAGGGTCGAGCGGTTCGCGCAGGTCGCCGTTCTGCATGAACTTCACGAGCGCTGTGCCGGCGGGCACCATCGTGACGCGCACCGTCTGGTCGCCGTCACCCGTGCGCGTCGTGACAATGCGCGGCTCGGTTGGCAAGTGCATCTGGTGTCGCGCGACGAGTTCCCAGCTGCCGGCGGGCAGCTCCGCGAACGTGATGGTGCCATCGCCCGCATCGGTTCGGCGCGTCCACGTGCGATCACGTTGCGTGGCTTCGTGAATCGTGATCGACGCGTCGCCGACCGGCTTGCCGTTGAGGTTCTGCACGATGACGTTGAGTCGCGCCGACGGTAGTTGGAAGTTGCGCCGCACACGCGTTGGAACGGCTGCGAGCTCGAGCGGTTCTTCGACCATCGCGCGCGTTGCCGTCTCGGCCCAGACGGTCGTGCCCTTGATGTTCCACGCGATCGACGTGGGTGGGCCGACGACGCAGATGGTGTAAAGGCCTGGCCGCAGCAGGTGGCGGTAGATGCCATGTTCGTCGGTGTGCGCGTCGTGATGCACATCGCCGCGCGCGTCTTTGCCGTGCACGCCGACAGTGCGATCGGCGATGGCTCGGGTGCCGGCGCGAACGGTGCCCGTCACGAGAATGCACGGTTCGGCGACCTGCAGCGTGACGTTGCGATGTTCGCCGCGCGGCACGTCGACGCGCTTCTTCGTTTGCACGTAGTTCCAGAGCGCGCACTCGAACTTGCCGTGCACATTGGCGAAGGCGAACGAACCGTCGGTATCGGTATGAGTCCACAGCGCGTCGCGGTCGTGGGCGCCTTCGGCCAGCAACCGAATCGTCAGGCCGCCGAGCGGTTCGCCGCGATGGTCGAGCGCGTGGCCAGTCAGACCGAGCTGCTGGCCCTGCACCGGAGCGCGCGCGGCGGGCCCGGGCTCTGGGCGCCAATTGGCGCTGTCCGCGCGGGGCTTGTCGCCATGCAGGTCCGCGTTGGCCGGATTGCTCGGACCGCGCTCGGAGCCGGCGCCAGGCGCGGTCGCCGCCGGCGGAATGGCCTCACCACCGAGCATCTGCGGAACGGCAACGCCGATCGCGATGACTACCAGGATGGCAACGAGGATGCGCATGGGGCCTGCACGACGATCGTAGGCCCCCGAAGCCTCCCGTGCTTATTGGGCACGGGGCAGATGTGGCTACTTCTTCTTGCCCTTGACCGGCGCAGCGACCTTTTCGAGCGCGGCGCCGCTCGCCACAAACTTCAGGATCTTGCGACCTTCGGTCACCTTCTTGGCGGCCTCGTGCTTGCCGGCGTCCTCGAGGTAGTGGCGGGTTTCCGCGACGGTCTCTTGCTTGTAAGCGAGGGTGCCTTCGACGATCGCCAGGCGGCCGCTCGCGTCCTTCGGCATGAAGAAGCCGTAGTCCTTGAACTTGACCATTACCGGCGGGTTGCCGTTGGGGAGCGGCTTGCCGAGGTGCATCCAGCAGCCCTTGCTCTGGCAGACGGCGGTGATCGGGCCCTGCATGCGCACCGGCTTGCCGATGAACTGCTTCGGGTTGGCCATGACCTGCTTCAAGGTCGCTGGCTTGCCGCCAGGCTTGATGCCCGAGCCGAAGTGGTCGAAGTTGGCGAGGTCGAGCGCCGGCGTCTTCTTGATCGCGACACCGCTCGCCATGAACCGCAGGACCTTGCGGCCTTCGGTGATCTTCTTGGCGAGGTCGTGCTTGCCCGCGTCTTCGAGGTAGTGGCGCGTCTCGGCCAGCGTCTCTTGCTTGAGCGTCATCGTGCCTTCGACGATTGCCGTGCGACCGCTCGAGTCCTTCGGCATGAAGAAGCCGTAGTCCTTGAACTTGACGAACAGCGGCGGGTTGCCGTTTTCGTCGAGCACGCCGAGGTTCATCCAGCAACCCTTCGACTGGCACACGCCAGTGATCGGCGCCTGCACGCGGATGGTCTTGCCGGTCAGCTTGCCGGCGTTCTTCAGCGCGTCCTGCAGCGAGATAGGCGCCTTGCCGACCGTGATGCCGGTGCCGAAGTGGTCGTAGACCTTCTTGTCGAGCTTGGCGGTCTTCGGGGCCTGGCCGTCTTGCGCGTTGCACGCAAGCGTCAGGGACAAGGCGACGGAAACGGTCGTGAGGAGTTGCAGGCTGCGCATCAGTATTCGGGGGTTGAGGAGGCGCACAGGTTATGCGACAGCCGCCGACGTGGCCATGGGGCGGAAGGCTGTGGTCGCAAGTGCCGCATTTCGGGGCTGTTCGCGCGCTGTTGACGCCCGTTGCGGGCTAGGATGCGGGCGTGACGATGGACGTCTTGCATGTGATCCACCAGTTTCCGCCGGAGAGTCGCGGTGGGTCGGAGTCGTACGCGCTCGATCTTGCGCAGCGCCAGAAGGCGCGCGGCATGTCGGTCGAAGTCCTGACTGGCACGCAGCATGCCAAAGAACAAGTGACGCTCGTCGAGGATGAAATCGACGGCTTGCGCGTGCACAGGCTGCATCGCAACGACTTGTTCTTCGATCACCACGTCAAGATGTGGCACCCCGAAGTCGAGAGCCGCTTCGAGGAGTTCTTGCGCGAGCACAAGCCGGCGTTGGTGCACGTTCATCATTGGGTGCGGCTGACTTGCAACCTCGTCGAGATCTGCGAACGGGTTGGGGTGCCGGCCGTGGTGACGTTGCACGACTACTACACGAGTTGTCCGCGGGCGTTCCGTCGTCGCGCGGGAGACGTGGCGTGCCGTCGTGAACTGTCGGTTGCCAGTTGCGCCGATTGTGTGCCGCGTTACGGCTACGAGCCGCCGCACGAGATCGCCGATGGCATCGAGCTCTACGCGGATCACTACCGCGCCGAACTCTCGATGGCGCGTGCGGTGTTGGTTGCTGTCGACAGCACTGCCGACCTTCTGTCGACAACGACCGGTGTTGCCCGCAGTCGTTACCGGACTTTGCCGCTGGGCTACAAACAGCGCTTCAACAGCATGTCGACGTTGTCTGCGCCTGATGAGGGCAATCCTCTGAGCTTCGCGTTCTGGGGTGGTGTCGGGCGCCACAAAGGAGTCGACGTGCTGTTGCAAGCACTTCGACGCGTGTGCGATCAGCAACCGGGCCGCGCGGAACTGCACGTGTTGGGCGGTTTCGAAACACCGGAGTTCGAAAGCGAACTGCGCAAGCTTGCCGAGGGATTGCCGGTGACGTTCCATGGCGCGTTCGATGCTGCGCAACTGCACGCGGTGCAACCGCACGTCGGCGTGTTTCCGAGCACGTGCATCGAGACGTTTGGTCTCGTTCTCGACGAATGCTTCGAACTCGAGTTGCCGTGCATCACGAGCGACCTCGGCGCATTGCCCGAGCGCGCCGGTGCCGCGGGCCTCGCGACGCGAGCTGGCGATCCGGACGACCTTGCCCGCGCCATGTTGCGCTTCGTCACCGAACCCAACCTCTGGCAAGAACTGCGCAGCAACCGTCCCGCGCCATCCCCAAGCCTCGACGACCACGTCGCAGCATTGGTCGACATCTACGCCGACGCCCGCAACTCACCCAAGCCAGAACCACAGTTCGCCGCCGTCCCCGAACGTCGCCGCCTCGCCTTCCTCATGAAGCAGCGCGACACCGCGATGAGCAAACTGATCCCACCCGCCGGCGGCCCCAGCTAGCGACCCCGGCGTACCGAACCCGCTTCAAACCGCCGGTTTCATATCCGGCAAGCCGGATATGAAACCGGCGGTTTGAAGCGGGTTCGGTACGCCGGGCTTAGGCGTCGAGGGCTTTGTGGATGGCGCGGCTGACGTCGTCGGTCGTCCAGGGTTTGGGTAGGACGGCGTGGATGGCGTCGTTGGCCAGGCCGATGTCGTCGGCGAAACCCGTGGTCAGGACGATCGGCATGTCCGGGTTGACCGATCGGATGTTGGCGATCAGTTGTTCGCCGGAGATACCAGGCATCATGCGGTCGACGACGACGCAGGCGAACTGCTTCGGGTTCTGCTTAACCGCGGCGAGAGCCTTGTCGCCGTTTTCGACGTCGACGACGTCGTAGCCGAGGCGCACGAGGGTGCGACGCAGCGTGTTCCGGACGATCTCTTCGTCATCGACGATGAGGACACGAATGGCTTCGGTCGTCGGTTGGGGCGCCGGCTTTGGCTGGCTGCTCGCAGCCGCGGCGGTGGCCTCGGTTGAGGTTGGCAGGTAGACGTGGAATTGGCTGCCCTCGCCTTCCGTCGACTCGATGGCGATCGCGCCGTCGTGACTGCGCAGGATTCCCAGGACTGCCGACAGGCCGAGGCCGCGACTCTGGCCCTTCGTCGAGAAGAACGGGTCGAAGATTTGGCGAACAGCATCCTTGCTCATGCCGACTCCAGTGTCCTGGACCCGAACGGCAATGTAGGACGCGGTGGGGTCGAACGTCTCCGCGTGGTAGTGGCAGCGCGCCAGTTCGATCGTGTCGTGCACGGGTTCGACCCGAACGGTCACCTCGCCTGGATGGCCGGCCAATGCTTCGGATGCATTGGTGATCAAGTTCATGATGACCTGACGCAACTGCGTGTGATCACCAAGAATGTCTGGCAGGTCTGCCGCGATGCTGGCCGCAACCGCGGTCTCGCTGTCGATCAGGTGACTGACCATCTGCACGGTCTCGGCAACGTGGGGGCCGATGGCGATGGTTTTGCGATCGATGGTGCCGCCGCCGGCGTACGACAGCAGTTGCTTGACCAGTTCGCTCGCTGCGTTGGCTGCCGTGCTCGCTTCGTTGAGCGACTGCATGGCCGGCTGGTTCTCCGCCGACGTCGCCGAGATGGCGTTCTCGAGGTTGCCGAGAATGCCGACCAACAAGTTGTTGAAGTCGTGAGCGATGCCGCTGGTCAACACGCCGATGCTCTCGAGTTTCTGGGCGTTGATCAGTTGTTGCTCGAAGCTTCTGCGTTCGATCTCCGCGCCGACGCGCATCGCAAACAGGCGCAGCAACGGCACGACCTCCGGCGTTTCCGCCATCGGCTTGTCGCTCATCGCGTTGATGATGCCGATGGCCTGGCCGGCCGAGTTGTAGACGCCGACGCCGAAGTAGCTCTCGACGCCCATGTCGGTCAGCAGCTGATCCTTCGGGAAGCACTGCGCGACGCCTTGGGTGTAGGTGCACGCCTGCTTCGCGAGGACCTGTTCGCAAGGCGAGCCGCTGACTTCATAGTCGAACGGATCGAGCGGCTGGCCGTCGCCGTGACCGGCCAGCACTTGGATCCGGTCGCCGACGAATTCGCCGACCAATGCCCAGCGTGCGTTGAGGTTTGCGGCGAGGGCTCCTGCCATTGCGGCAAAGAACCGATCGCCTGTTTCCCCGACGGTCGCTTTGAGCAAGCTGCTTGCGGCTTGGCTTAGGTGCTCCTTGGGCATGTTTCTTCCAGCATGCGAATATACCGCAGGCCAGCAGGCAGCCAAGGCCTGCCTAATGCCGGCCGCGGTAGATCTTCGCCCAGCCAGCGACCAACGTGTGCAGGCTCGCGTCGCGACTGTTGGAGGCAGCTCGCATGACTCCCTGGGAATCGATGAAGAGCACCCAGGGGTACGCTCCATCGAAGGGGTCGCCTACGAGGTGTTCGACGACCGTCATCGGCTCCGGACGCAGATCCATCAGGTCGCGGATCGCACCTTTGCGATCGGCCTGCTTCATGCTCTTTGGCACCGCGAGCACCCACTGCTGCGGATACATGAGCTTGTCCTGCAGAATGCGACTCAGTGGCCGGATGGCGCGGCCGAGTCGGTCCGCTGGCGTTCCTTCACTGACGGTCGGCAGCCACAGCACGAGTGTGCCGTTTGGGTTGGTCGGCAGACCGCGCGTTTGCAGCTGCAGCAAATCGTCGAGTTCGACGTCTGGTTGCACTTGCGTGTCGAGGCCGAGCACCGGTGACGTGACTTCGTCGTCGAGTCGCTGCACGGTCGGTTGTTGCACGCGGATGGCGCCGTTGCTCGTCGCAAAGCCGATGTGCCCTTCGATCGGGGTGCCATCGTGCACGGCGTAGTTCATCTCGGACTCGCCGTTGATGATCACTTCGACGCGCGGGCCGCGGATGTGCAGTTCGTATTCGAACCAGTTCTGCTTCTCTGGCACTTCGACGGTCGTGGTTCGGTTGGTGCGCGGCAGTTTGCCATCACGTTCCCACAGTCCCGTCAACGTCAAGCGCACGCGGCCTTCGCGATCGTTGCGCTCGCTCTTGCCAATCGCGTAGCGGTAGTCACCCGCCGAGAACCCGATCCGGATGTTGCGGTCGCGTCGCGTGTGGCCGAGCACGATCGCGCCCGCCACGTAGGACGTCGTCCAGTGCACGCGGCCGCGGATCACATAGTGACCAGGCGCCTGCCAATCGACGGAATGCGCAAACGCATGTCGTTGATGCGCGCGGCGATCGAGCACGCCGGTTGCCTCGCGCGGCTTGTTGCGGCCGACGTGTAAGTCGCCCTCGGGCGTTACATACCAAAGGCCCTTCTTGCGACGCTCTTCGTAGTTGGTCAGTTCGCTTTCGGTGAAGCCGCTGCCGCCGAGGTGTCGCGGTAGACGTGGCTTGGCAGTTGCCTTGGCGTGCGCGATCGGCGCCGTGCCAAAGCTGTTGGTCAGTGCCGTACGTTCGCGCGCGAGTGCCTCAGCGGCGTGCTTAGCCTTCGCGGCGGCGAGCTCATCGATGCGTTCGGCGAGCACCGACAAGAAGCTGGTTGTCTTGGGCAGCTTGAGCAGCAAGGCGCTGCCATCCATTACGGCGATCTCCGGGAAGTGCCGGCTGGCAACAGCGGTGAACGCCATCGCAGCATCCTTCGCACGACTGACCTTGAGTGCCTTCGCCAATGAGCGCGCCACCTCGGGTCGCCACCCGTCAGCGGTCAACGACCAAACACCCGCGGCAATCACGCCATACGTGTCGCCGACTTCATCGAGCAACAGCGTTGCGGCAGCCGAGTGTTCTTGGCCGTAGAACGGTTCTGCATGCACGCGCGCCCAAGAACGGGTCGGCACGTCCAGCACCAGCGGCGTGCTCTCGCCGCCAAGCTGATCGCCCGTCTTGTAGTCGCGCAGCCACTTGTTGTTCTCGCGGCGGCCGTCTTGCCAGTCGTAGCAGCCGCGCAGGAACTTGCTCCATTCCTTGCGCAACTCTTCGAGCTCAGAAGGCCGGCCTTCCTTGCCGTCACAGAACACCGACGTGAAGTAGCCGACCGGATCGCGTCGGCCCGCCCGCGCGTTGCGCACGAACTTCGCCATCTGCGACTTGTAGCGCGGTGCGTCCGGCGGGTAGCTGTTGAGGAACGCATACAGCGAGTAGCCCGCGGGGTAGTTGTCGCGGTAGTCGTCGATCGTGCCCTTCAGCAGCTTCTCGAAGTTGTTCTTCCGCTCGTAGCCCTTGTAGTAGGTCGTCGCGGCGGTGCCCTTCTTGAGGAAGTCCTCCATGAACACCTTGTCCGTCATCCGGCCGTAGTGCCCGCTCGTCCAATCGGCGTGGCCTTCGCCATACCACGACGGCATGAAGGGACGCATGACGCCGTCAAACCGGTGGGTCAGTTCGTGCGTCAACGTGTGGCCGAGTGACGCGATGGTGTCCCAAGCGAATCGAACGGTTGTCTTGTCGCCACCTTGGAAGCCACCGGCCCACCAGTAGGGCGCGCCTTCGGTCTCCATGTCGCTGTTCTCCGGAACCACGCGAACGATGCCCTGGCGACCGTTGAACGGGTCTTTGCCGAAGTGGCTGACCAGGCGTTGGTGATGCAGTTCGACGGTCTCCGCGGTCCGATACAGCGTGCGGTGGCCGCAGATCGTCTCGATGCGGTAGAGGCCGTTGGTGCTCAGCGCGAGGCCGGGGTGGTGCCAGTCGCTGTGCTCCTCGGTGAACTTCTCGGCCTCTTCCGGCGTCATCGCCTTGAGCTCGGCGATCGTCCAGATCTTGCCCGCTTCGACATCGCGCTTGCGTTCTTCACTGAGCAAGCGACGGGCATCGTCGGCGTAGCCGCCGGGCCCCTCGGGCCGCGGTCCCTTGAGATCCTTGAACGCATTCTGCTTCGCAAGACCGACGAGAATGCGCGCCGCGCGAATGCGTTGGTCGTTGGCAATCTCGTAGCTGGACTTCGCGCCAGTAGTCGGCGCGTTGGACTCGTCGTCCTGCTTCGGAACGGGTTGGTTCATGACCCGCTCGAGCGCCTTGTAGACGACCTTGTAGTCGGGCTTGAACGAGGCCTGGTGCTTGTCGACGCTGCTGGCGACCTTGGCCAATGCGTTCGGCGTGCCAGTGGCAACCTTGAGCAGCAGTTCGCTGGCCCAGCGAACAACCAGCGCGCGCGTCGCCGTCTCATTGCCCTTGGCCTTCTGCTTGGTGATGAAGCGCGCCAGTTCGTTGATGGCACCGATGCGCTTTTGCGTCAGCGCCTGATCAGCCTTGATGCACTCGCTAGCACCCTTGATCGGCTTCAAGCGTTTGCGAACCGCACCGTCGAGTTTGAACCGGCCGCGTTCGTCCGTGGCCGCGCGCACGTACCGTTCGCACCATTGCGCCAACGCATCGGCATCGTCGCCACACGCGAGCATCAGTTCGAGCAACAGGTCGGGCGACGACGGATGGAACTCGAGCGCCGCAAACAAGTGCTTGCGAGCTTCGACGTGGTCGCCACTCTGCAGCGCGCCGAGACCGGTCTGCAAACGCTTCTGCGCGGGGCCGGTCTTGGGCAACGTGGTCTCGATGACCAGGTCACGCGGCATCGGGGCGCCGGGCGGACATTGCGCCGACAACGCTCCCGTGAAGGACAGTACAGCGGTCGCAATGGACCGACGGAGAATCAGCATATGAGGCGATCGCAGAGGGGCGGCTCGCCATCGTCGGGGCATTGCCCGGTCAGAGCAACCCCGGGCGCGACAACTCGGTCAGCTTGGCTTGATGTCAGGTTCGGTCAGGCGCCAAAGGGTGCGCCAGACGAGCAGGGACAGGATCGAAACCAGCGTCGCGAACATGCGGAGGATGTAGCCGTAAGGACTGTCGTCATTGAGGCCCATGGGGACGAACCACATGAGTGCCAGGATCACGAGCAGCGACCATTGCAGAGCTCCCTTCGTGAACATCCATTTGCACCGAAGGATCAGAGGCAGGCCGAGCGCCAGCCAGACGGTTCCTGCTGCGGATGGCAGCGCGACCGTGGCGAGACCGGGCCCCGGGGACAGGAGTGGCTCGCGCATCTTTTGGATGCCGTAGACGATGGCCCAGACTCCGGCGCCGAAGAAGACGACGCGAATGAGTGCGAGCGCGCCGTGCGCGATCATGCCCAAGATCTCGATCTCGGGTTCGCGCGGTGGGGGCGGCATCGGCTCGTCACTCATGCGCGAGAACGTAGGCGAGGAGGGTTCGGCTGGAAGCGGTTATTCGCTGTACAGCGAATCTAGAGCTTTAGCGAACGACCCCACCCACAACCGGACTCGTCTGCAGGGTCGGCGCGAACGGCCAACTAGACGTGCTGAACGCCTGCACCCAGAGGCTCTGATCGAGCACTGCCGGCGAGTTCGGAATCTGGATCGACGCACTGCCGTGGCCGAGGAAGCCGGCAACCGCCATGGTGACGCTGAACGCGGTGTTCGGATTGAGCCAGATCGGCTGTTCGAACCCCGGGGCGATCATGTGGTCGAGCTCGGTGCTGGCGTAGAGCGCGAGCACGCCGAATGGCGCGGTGCGCAACGTGAAGTGCACGGTCTGTCCGGCCTGCAGCGGTTGGCTTTGGGAGATGCCGACCAGTGAGTCGGATACCTGTACGTTCTGACACGTGAACGACTGCGCGATGATCGTGACGCGATCGAGGCGGGGTAGCGAACCGGTCTTGTCGATCGGGCAAGAGAACTGGCCGCCTTCGAGTGCCGAGTCGCAGACCCAGACGGAGCCGTCGTTGGCCGTGATTGCGTTCGAGCCCGCAAGGTTGTTGGCGACGCCGCCGCGGAGCAGGAGGCTGCTGCCTTGGAAGGTGCTGTTGACGAGCAGTGCGGCTTCGCCGGGTGGTAGAAAGCCGATGCCGACTTGCGAGCCGAAGAACTGGCAGTCGCTTGCCGTGACAGTTGCGTTGACGGTCGAGATGCCGCGCGAGGTGAGGGCGACGTCGGCGCCGGTCACGATGCAGTTTGTGAGGTGCGCGGTGGCGTTCTCGACGAACAGGGCTTGCTGCGCGTAGCTCTCGATGTGGCAGTTGGCGAGTGTCGCCGTGCCACCGCGAATCGCGACGTGGTGACGGATCGAGGTGCCAAGTCCGACCACCGTTGATGGCAGGAAGTTGATGCCGATCAGGTGCGCCACTTCGCCAGTCGGGATGTCGATTGACGTGGCTTCGTTGGCGTACGCGCAGACCGGGAAGTGGATGCAGCTGGCGGGAAGGACGGATTGGTCAAACGCGACGTCGACTGTTCCGGGCGTCAGGGCGCGGATCGTTACGCCGGTGGTGACCGAGAACTGCGCATAGAGGCCGGGGTGCACGTGGATGATGTCGCCAGTGGTTGCCGCGGCGAGCGCGTCGCGGATCTGGGCGAAGCCGCCCGGGCCAACGATGTGCGTCGTCTGTGCGTTGGCGAGCGACGTTACCAGGATGAGCGCTGTGGCGAGTGAGCTTGGTTTGGGCATGGTCGGGTCCTTCTGCTTCTCGGCGCGCAATCGTAAGGAAACCGAGGGCGATTGTGTTGGGCTTGGGCGCCATTCCCGCCCGAATGGCGCCGTTCCGGCTCACTGCTGCCGCTGACGTCAGGAGGCACGAGAAAGCTGCCGCCCGTGCCGCTATCGTCGTTGCCTCAGATGTCAGACCAACCTCCCTTCCAACGCGTGCTCGTCGCCAACCGCGGCGAGATCGCGGTGCGCGTCATGCGCGGTTTGCGCGAACTCGGCATCGAGTCCGTGGCCGTGCACAGTGACGCCGACGCCAAGTGCGCGCATGTGCTCGCCGCCGATCATGTCGTTGCCCTCGGTGGCAACACGGCCGCCGAGAGCTATCTCGATATCGAGAAGGTGCTCGCGGCTGCGAAGTCGACCGGTGCGCAGGCGATTCATCCCGGCTACGGCTTCCTCAGTGAGAACAGCGCGTTCGTTCGTGCCGTTGAGGCAGCCGGCTTGTCGTTCATCGGTCCCAACGCGGATGCGATGGATCGTCTCGGTGGCAAGAAGGCGGCGCGCGAAGAAGCGGTCGCTGCCAACGTGCCGGTGATCCCTGGCACGGAACAGGACCTCGGCGACGAGAAGCTGATCGAGGTGGCCAAGGAAATCGGCATGCCGGTCATGGTCAAGGCGAGCGCCGGTGGTGGCGGTCGCGGCATGCGTCGCGTCGAGCGCGAAGAGGACCTCGCCGAATCGTTGGCTGCGGGTCGTCGCGAGGCGAAGGAGTCGTTTGGTGACGATCGCATGATCGTCGAGCGCGCGGTGTTCCCGGCGCGGCATATCGAGATCCAGTTCATCGCGGACAAGCACGGTCATGTGGTGTCGCTGCATGAGCGCGAGTGCTCCGTGCAACGTCGTCACCAGAAGGTGCTCGAAGAGGCGCCGTCGGCGGTTGTTGGCGAAGAGCTGCGCAAGCGCATGGGTGACGCGGCGATCGCGCTCGCCAAGCGTGTTGGCTACGACAACGCTGGCACGTGCGAGTTCTTGCTCGACGACAACGACGAGTTCTACTTCCTCGAGGTCAACACGCGTTTGCAGGTTGAGCACCCGGTGACCGAGTTGGTTACTGGCGTCGACCTCGTGCACCTGCAGTTGCAGGTCGCGGCGGGCGGCAAGCTCGAAGAGTTGCTTGCGGGCAAGGACCTGACGCCGCGCGGTCATTCGATCGAAGCGCGCATCTGTGCGGAGTCGCCGGAGCAGGGTTACATCCCCGCAGCTGGCTTGTTGGGGCTCGTGCGCGAAGCACAGGGACCCGGCATTCGCGTCGACAGCGGTGTCTACACCGGTTGGGACGTGCCGCCGTTCTATGACTCGATGCTGGCCAAGCTGATCGTGTGGGCGCCGGATCGTGCGACGGCGTGCGAACGGTTGAGCCTCGCGCTGCGTGACACCGCGTACCTCGGCATTCCAACCAACGTCGACTTCCTGCGCCGCATCGTCGACGACGAAGCGTTCCAGACGGCGGCGATCAGCACGGACATGCTGGCCAATCGACCGGAGTTGGCGGCTGGCAGTGACGAAGAGCCGGACGACCACGTGTTGGCGTCGGCGGTGTTGTGTCAGGCGTTGGCGCAGACGACGGGCGGCGGTAGCTCTGGCGGTTCGACCACGTCGACGCAGGGCTCGACGGCCGTGTGGCAGGACCTGAGTGGCTTCCGACTGTTTGAGGTGACCCGATGAAACTGTCCCGCGAGTTCGTTCGTGGCGGCGAGACTGTTGCCGTTCATCTCGAAAGCATCGAAGGCGATCGCTACCGCGTGCGCGTTGGTGATCAGACCTATGAATACGATGCGCGGGCGCTCGCCGATGGCGGTGTGCGCGTGCAGCGGATCGGTGACGATGCCAGTGGTTCGGTCGCATACGGCGCTGGCTCAGCGCAGTCCTACATGCTGCGCACCGGCGGCAAGACGCACGCGCTGGCGGCGCCCGAGTCGCGCCGCGGTGGTGGTGGCGGCGGTGGTTCTGACGGCACCGTTCGCGCGCCGATGACCGGAACGGTGCTCGAAGTTCTGTGCGAGCCAGGTGACGTGGTCGAAGCGGATCAAACGCTCGTTGTCGTCTCGGCGATGAAGATGGAGCACAAGTTGTCGGCTGGTGTTGCTGGCACCGTGCAGTCGGTTGCGACCGAGAAGGATGCCACCGTCGATCAAGGCGCGGAGCTCGTGGTCGTCGCACCTGCGGAGGAGTCGTAGTGGCGAAGCTCGATCCGCGCTATCCGATCGGTCAGCCCAACTACAAGGGCAAGCTGACTCCGGCCGAACGTGCGCAAGCCTTCGCCGCGTTGGCGGCATTGCCCGAGCAGCTCTGCGCGGCCGTGCGTGGGCTCGACGACGAGCAACTCGACACGCCGTATCGCAAGGGTGGCTGGACGGTGCGTCAGGTCGTGCATCACATCGCGGACAGCCACATCAATGCGTATGGCCGGCACAAGTTCACGATGACCGAGAACATGCCGACGCTGCAGGCCTACGACGAGGCCGCGTGGGCGGAGATGGTGGATGCGACGGCGCCGGTTGGCAGTTCGTTGCTGATCCTGCAGGGCCTGCATATGCGATTGGTCGCGGCCTTGCGGGCGCTGCCGGAGCACGCGTTCCAGCGTGTTGGCATGCATAGCGAAAACGGCGCGATGACGCTCGATGACATCGTCACGTCGTACGCGTGGCACGGTGCGCATCACGTTGCGCACATCACGACCCTGCGCGCCAAGAAGGGCTGGTGACCGAAGCGCGTGAGGAACCGTCGCTCGGTTTGTCCGGGTTGGCGTCGTTGCTGCCTGAGAAGAAGGCGCAGCTCGCGTTGCGCATCGTTGGCGCTGGCAAGGATCCGGATCCGGTCGAGTTCGACAAGCAGGGGTTGACGCTTTCCGAGGCGGAAGAAGACACGTTGGCGCGGTGGTTCGTCGACGGGCTCAGCACCACGGTATGCGAGACGACGGAGTCGTCGGACGGCACGGTCAAGCTCCTGCTGGAACTGGCGGACGGCAAGAAGGTCGAGACGGTTGCGATGCCGGTCGGCGCGTGCTGTGTGTCGAGTCAGGTCGGTTGCGCGGTTGGCTGCAAGTTCTGTGCGTCGGGTCTCTATGGCGTCGAGCGCCATCTGACGACGGACGAGATCGTCGAGCAGGTTGTGCATGCGCGCCGGGTCATGCAGATCAGCCGTGTGGTCTACATGGGCATGGGCGAGCCGTCGCACAACCTCGACAACGTTCTGGCTGCGGTCAAGCGGCTCAAATACGAAGCGCTGATTTCCCCGCGGCGGCAGACGTTGTCGACCGTCGGTAGTGTTCGCGCGGTCGAACGGCTTGGTGCTGCGGAAGAACAGCCGTGTCTGGCGTTGTCGTTGCACACGGCGGATGAAGCGAAGCGGCGCGAGTTGTTGCCCAACGCGCACAAGGATCCGTTGGCCGACATCGTCGCGGCGGTGGATGCATACGGTCGCGATATCGGCACGCCGGTGCAGTTTGAATACACGTTGCTGCGCGGCATCAACGACGGCGACGACGACATCGAACGACTCTGTGACCTGTTGGATGGGGTGCGCGGTTACGTCAACTTCATCGTCTACAACCCGGTCGACGGCTTGCCTTTCGAAGCGCCCGATCGTGACCGCATCGTCGCGTTGGTGCGCGCCGTGAAAGCGCGCGGCATGCTCGCCAAGATTCGTGATTCGTCGGGCCCCGATGCACAGGCTGCATGCGGCCAGCTGCGACTGCGCAACCGTTCGTAAAGAGAACCATCATGCGATTCCTACTCGTTGCCTCTGTCGCGATCGTGTTGTCCGGTGCGTCGTGCACTACGACCAAAGAACCAGCGGTACAGCGCACGGCGCCAACCTTCACCGAGGCGCACGCGGATCGCTTCGCGCAGTTGGCGCTCGCCTGCGTGCATCAGGAGTATCCCAACAAGATCAGCCACGTCATGCAGTCCGACGAGGACGTGCTGCCACCGCGCAAGTTGACGCCGGCGTTCTACGGTTGCTTCGATTGGCACTCGGCCGTGCACGGCCATTGGCTGTTGGCGCGTTTGCTCAAGCGGTTCCCGAAGGCTGCGTTTGCACCCAAGGTGCGCGCGGCGTTGGGCCAGTCGTTGACGACCGCCAACCTCGAGGTCGAGTTGACCCACTTCAACGGCAAGGGCCGCGCTTCGTGGGAGCGGCCCTACGGCTTGGCTTGGTTGCTGCAGCTCGATGCCGAGCTGCGCGGTTGGCCTGATGCCGATGCTGAGCAGTGGTCACAGTCGCTTCGCCCGTTGACGAATGCCGTGCGCGATCGCCTCGTCGCGTGGTTCCCGAAGTTGAGCCATCCGATCCGCACCGGCGAGCACAGCCAGACCGCCTTCGCGATGGGCCTGATGCTCGACTGGGCGCGCACGGTCGGCGACACGCAGTTCGAACAGTTGATGCTCGAACGGTCGAAGGCCTTCTACCTGCACGACCGCAACTGGAACCTGGCGTTCGAACCAGGCGGCCAGGACTTCTTGTCCCCGGGCCTCGCCGAAGCAGATCTCATGCGCCGCGTCTTGTCGCCCGAAGACTTCGGCGATTGGCTCGGCGGCTTCCTCCCCGGCATCACCGACACCTTCACGTTCGCGCCAGCCGTCGTCACCGACAAGTCCGACGGCAAGCTCGCGCACCTCGACGGCCTCAACCTCGCCCGCGCCTGGATGCTCGACGGCATCGCCCGCGGCCTCGGCGAACACGATGCTCGTACGCCCGCCGTGCGCGCCGCTGCCGCCGCCCACCGCACCGCCGGCCTCGCAGCCGTCACCGGCGAACACTACGAAGGCGGCCACTGGCTAGGCAGTTTCGCCGTCTACCTCGTCACCCAACGAGGCGTGTAGTGACCGTACGGAGCCAGGTACAATCCGGACATCTCACCCGCGACCGCGGGTGAGATGTCCGGATTGTACCTGGCTCCGTACGGGCTACTTGTTTCGCTTGGCGGCTAGCTTCTTGGGGAGCTTGGCTTCGCGGGTGCGGAAGTCGGTGAAGCGGCGTTCGAGTTCTTGGTCGGGGAGGCCGTCTTCGATGGGGAACTTGTCTTCGCGCAGTTTGACCATCAGGGCCTCGTGGTAGAGGCCTTCCTTCTTCTTGCTGATGTGTAGCTCGTCTTCGCCGGCGACGCCGAGGCCGATCGTCGTCAGATCGAGTGCGCGCACGATCGAGACGTCGTTGTCCCAGAAGAACCGGTAGGTCGGGGCGCGCTCGATCTCCTTGCGCAAGGTTGCACCTTCGATGTTGACCGTCGCGGTGCCCGACGTCGTGTCGGTGTTGGAGACGCCGTCCTTGCGGCGTTGCTCGACGATGGCACGGCGCGTGATCTCGCCGGGCAGGCTGTTCATGAACAGGTCGTCGATCTCCTTCTTGAACCAGGCGTGATCCTTCTTGGATAGCGGCAGGTTGAGCTCGATGCGGCCCTTCTCGATCGTCAGGAACTTGCCGCGGCCGCGCAGGAACTCGCGAATGTTGTCCTTGGTGTCGGCGTCGAGTTTGCGGTTGTTGAGTCGCGGGATGCCGGTCATGCAGGCGGCTTGGATGCCGATCTCGAGCAGTGTGTTGAGCTTCCTGACGAACGACTTGGCTTTGTTGACGCGGATGAACTGGTAGCCACAAAGTACGCCGTCAGGTCCCGTGAACAAGCCGCCGTTCTCGACGTCGATGTGCTTGAGGAGCGCGTTGCGCGGCGCGTCATACTTGCGCGACGGGTCGCACTTGAGCGGCCAGTTGTTCCAGAAGATGAACTCGCCGGTCTCCAACGCATCGTGCAGGTCTTTGATGCAGCTCGGCATCGTGTCCGCCTCGTCGGAGCCACCTTCGGCGAACAAACCGCGGTAGATGAACATCGCATCGATGCGGTCGTTCTCTTCGTCGACTCGCAGGTAGACGTCCTGACCGTCAGTCTCGAGGCAGCCACCGAGGAGCAGGAGGAGAAGGAGAGCGAACGCGGTCGGCAGTTTGTTCATGGCGGGGTTCAGCGCGAGTCTCCGCCGAGTGATGCCAACGTGCAACCCGTTCGCCCGGGCAATGCGCCTGAGCCGGGGCTTAGCCGAGCATCGCGCTGGCGATCGTCGCAACACCGACGATGTCGTCCGCCGAACAACCGCGCGACAGGTCGAGCCACGGCTTGCTCAGTCCCTGCAGCAGCGGGCCGTAAGCCTCGAACCCGGCTAGGCGTTCCGCGAGCTTGTAGGCGATGTTGCCCGAGTCGAGGTCGGGGAACACAAACACGTTGGCCTGGCCACCGAGCGCGCTGTCCTTGCACTTGCGCTCGGCAACCGCTGGGACGTAGGCCGCATCGAATTGCAGTTCGCCGTCGCAGACGACGTCGGGATGCGCCGCGCGGAAGGCTTCGTAGGCGTTGCGCATCTTGTCGACGCGTTGATGCTTGGCGCTGCCGTGCGTGCTGAACGACAAGAACGCCACGCGTGGATCCGATCCGGTGAACAACCTGTGGTTGCTAGCCGTCGCATTGGCGATGTGCACGAGTTGCTCAGCATCCGGATCCGGCACGACACCGGAGTCGGCGAACGACAGCACCTCGGCGTCGCGTACCAGCAAGAACATCGACGAGACCAGCGGGATGCTCGGCGCCGTGCCGAGGCAGATCAGGCCGGCGCGAATCACATCGGCAGTCGAGTGGGCGGCGCCACTGACGCCGCAGTCGGCGTGGCCCAAGGCGGTCAGCCCCGCGCCGAAGATCAGTGGTTGCGCCGCGAGTTCGCGGGCTTGCTCTTCGGTCACGCCCTTGTGTTGGCGGCGCGCGAGCACGTGCGCCGCGACCTCGTCAAACCGCGCGTCGCTGGCCGGGTCTTCGACCCAGATGACCTGGCCGAGTCCATCCCGTTCGATCTGCTCACGCGCCGCCACCGTGCGGGCATCGTCAGTTTCTGGCAGCACGATGCGCGCCATGCGTTGGCTGGCGCGCTCGCGGAGCTTCTGGAGAACGTCGGTCATGGTCGGGACGATAGCATCCCGGATGGCAATGGGGTTACAACTGAGATCGATGCGCGTGCCAGCCTGTTGTCGACTGCTCTTGCTCCTGCCGTTCGCGGCTTGCAGCTACATGGATGCTCGTGCGAGAGATCTCGGCGATTGCTTCATCTATCGCTGGCAGAGCGATGCCTTTGGCGTTGGTGCAGATGCCAAGGTCGGTCCGCTTGCCGCGGTGGTTGGCGGTTGGTATTCCGAATACGGCTACGGCAAGGACACGTGGTGGCAGAAGCCCGGCTACACGCTGACCAAGCACGGCACCGGCATTCCGTTCACGACGTTGGGGCCGTTTGGTTACGGCCAGAGTCTGTCGCGGTTGTTCGCGACTGGGTCGACCGGCAACCACGTCGCCAATCCGAAGGGCTATGACGACGTGACGTCGTGGTTGCTCTTGTCCGATGTGTTCGACCTCGATGACTCGAGTCCGTTCGCGTTGACGCCTGAGCAGCGATTGGTCGACATGTTCGGTGTCGAGGTCGGCGTGGCGCCGTTGTTCTGGCAGGCGCACGTTGGCTTCAACGTCGCCGAGTTTGCCGACTTCGTGCTCGGCATCTTCTACCTCGACATCTTCGGCGACGACGCGGTCGAGCGTCCGCCAACCGTGCCGTATCTGCCGGGTTAGCGCGGCCGCGAACCGCGGCGCTTGCCGGGCGGTGACGTTATCGTGTCGACCACTGCCTCGCGCTTGACGAACTCACGCGGGCCGCCGCTTCTTGTTCGCAAGCGGTACAGGTAGCCGGTCTGACTGCCCAAGCCGAGCGTACTCGTCTGGTTGTCGAAGGCCATCGCCATCGTCGTACGCATGCGGCCCATGCTCAACATGCAACGGCCACTTGCCGGATGCCAGAAGCGCAACTCGGCATCAAACCCGCCACTGCTGATCAAGCGGTCGCCGGTTTCGTCGGTGACCATCGCGAGCGGTGCGCGCGCATGGCCTTCGAGTTCGTGCAGGAGCTCGGCGGTCTTTGCATCGAAGGTGCGAATGAGGGTGTCGGCGCAGCCAGTTGCGACCCAGCTGCCGTCGGGCGCGACGACGAGGGATGAAATCCACTGTGGATGTTGCGGGCCCTCGCGCAGCAGTTCGCCCGTGGTTGCGTCCCAACACTTGAGATGGCCGTCGATGCAGGTCGACCAGAGCTTCTGGTGATGGCACACGAGTGCCGTGATGTGGCTGTCGTGCGCTTGCCAGCTGCGCGGTTCGTCCCCGAGCACGTGGATCTTGCCGTCGGTTGTCGCGATGACCGGAGTCACGATGTTGGGCGTCCAAGACATGCCTACGCTCGGCGGCATCGTCAGCGTCGTTGCGGCCGCGACCTTGAGTCCGGTCTCGGTGACCGGGCCGCCCTCGCACCCGTCGTTGTTCAAGCCCCATGTGATCATGCGGCCGTCTTTGTCGATGCTGGAGAAGATGCCACTCTGGCGATCGCCGAACTGGAAGAGGTCGTGTGGCAGAATCGCGACAATGGCCTCGGCGTGAGCTGGTTCTGCTTCGTTGACTTTGAGTTCGCTGACGGTGCCGTCGGGCGAAGTGAGGCGCAGATTGCCGCGCGAGTCGCCGCTGACCATCGTTTCTTCCGCAACGAAGGCGACCTGCGTCACGAGTCGGTTGTGAGCCCGGGACGCGACCTGCGCGCAATTCTGTGGGCTCCACACGCGCACCGTTTGATCGGTGCTGCCGGTGAGAATGCGTTTGCTGTCCTTGGTGAAGCTGATGTGTTGCAGCAAGCCGCCGTGGCCCAGCAAACGCGCGAGGCGTTCGATGCGCAGCGGCTGCTCGGAGGTGATGCGATAGATGTGCAGGATGCGGCGCTGCACCGCGGCCGCGATCAGTTTGCCATCCGGACTGCAGGCAACCGCGAGCACCGTCTTGGCCGAGGGGTCGAGTGCATCCGAAGTGTTCCCTTCCTTGTTGAGGTCGATACCGCGCAGCATCAGGCCGTCGGAGATGGCGAGCTTGCTGCCGTCCACCGTGAAGCTCACACCAAGCGGCCAGTGATGCGTCGGCCACTCGCGGACTTGCTCCAGTTTGTCGGTGTCGAACAAGCGGACGGTGCGATCAAAGCCACCGCTGGCGATGCGAGTGCCGTCGTGGTTGATGCCGAGGCGATGGCCCTGCATCCGGTGCTTGCCCATGTGCTGCAAGAAGCGGCGTTCTTCTGCATCCCATGCCGAGACGTGGCCGGTCGAGCAAGTCGTGTAGAGGCGTTTGCCGTCGGGGGACCTGACGATGGCGGTCAGTTCGCCGGTGACAGCATTGTCGGGTTGCTGGTATTGGTGGAGCGGCTTGCCGGATGCGAGATCGTGAACCCAGATCGTGCCGTTGCGGCGGGCGCCGATCAGTTGGTGGCCGTCCGCAACTTCGAGGAACGTGAAGGCCGACGTTTCGATGTTGGATTGGCGCCACAGTTCGCGGCCGTCTGTTGTCAGCTTGATCAGTTCGGAGTTCTGCGTGGCGACGATGTAGCTCTCGTTGTCGGGGCACCACTTGAGATCCTGAATCGCTGCGCCCGCGTCGATCGACGACGTGATGCTCTGGTCGCTCGCGTATTCGAGGTGCGCCCATTCCCAGGCGCGGTCTTCTTCGCGGCATTGGCTGAGCAAGTGTCGGGCACGTTCGGGGCGACTGCTCGCATTGAGTTCGACGTCGGCGTTGGAGACGAGAGCGCTGTAGCGTTCGGTCTCGGCTGTCTGACGCAGGCCGTCGGATTCGATGCGCGCCTGGCGTTCATTGATCGAGAACATCGCGAGTGCCGCGATGGAACCGAGCAGTGCAACCGACAACGCGGCAACGCTGGTCGGGTGGCGTTGCGCCCAACGACGTGAGCGCCGCAGCATGCCCGGCCGTCGCGCCGAGATGGACTCGCGGTTGCGAACGCGTTCGAGATCGCGTTGGAACTCGAGCATCGTGCGGTAGCGCTTGGTCGGATCCGGATCGAGCGCCTTCATGCAGACGGTCTCGAGTTCCCACGACACACCGCGTTGCTCGTCGCGCAGCCGCAGTCGTCGCGCACCGAGAATGTTGCGGCGCGTCTCTTCGCCGTTCTTGCCGAGGAACGGATTGCGCAGCGTCAACATCTCGTAGAGCGTGACGCCGAGGGAGTAGACGTCGGCGGCGCGACTTGGGTCCGGCGCCTTGCCGTCGATGTGTTCGGGTGGCAGATACGGCAGCGAACCGAGTTGGCTGGCCGACGCCGTCAGTCGTTGCTCGGCGTCGTCGGACCACGCGAGGCCGAAGTCGACGAGCATCGCGCGGCCTTCGGTCGTCAACAGGATGTTGGACGGTTTGACATCGCGGTGCAGGACGCCGCGTTCGTGGGCGTGATGCAGCGCGCCGGCGATCTGCGCGGCGAGGGTGACGCACGTGTCCGACCAGTTGAGTGCGTCGATGCCTTGGGTGCTGCCGCTGTGCGAATCGGATTCTGACTCGGGCACCGACTGCGCCTTGTTGGCCGCGATGTGCAGCAGCGCGCGGCCATCGGGCAGGGCCTTGTGGTCTTGCAGTTCGCTGAGGGCCGCGGACACCGAGCAGCCGCGAACGTGCTGCATGGTGAAGTACGGCATGCCATCCGACTTGCCGACGCCGTAGATCGGCACGATGCCGGGATGCTGCAGGCGCGCGATCGTCTCGACTTCGCGCTGGAAGCGTTCGCGCGCGCCGGACATGTATAGGTGTTCGGGGCGGATCAGCTTGAGGGCGACGGTGCGTTGCAGCACTTCGTCTTGCGCGAGGAAGACAACGCCCATGCCGCCGGCGCCGAGGCGTTCTTTGAGGCGATACTCGCCGAGCTTCTCTGGCACGGAATCGCTCTTCAGGCCGAAGCCGCCGCTGCCGCTGGATGGCGGTTGGCCGACCAGGTCGAACCGTTCCATCTCGCGGTAGGCGCGTTGCAGTTGCTCGGCGAGGTCGGGATTGGCCGAAGCGGCGTCGGCGATGGCTCGACTGGGGTCCTTGGACTCGAGGCACTCGAAGAGCAGGGCTTCGACGCGTTCGTCGGAAGCGCTCGGATGCTCGGTGTTGTCTGGAGTCGGGTCGGCGGCCATTGCTGGGTTGCGGGGGTGCCCAAGAGAATACTGCGGGCGACGGGCTGCGGTTGCGAAAGCCAATGCTGTAGAGAAAACCGTCCGCGCGCTAGGCTCCCGTTGTGACATCTCCTGACGTGAGTGCTGCGACGGTTGCCTACCTGGCTGCCGATGGGTTTGTAGAACCGGTCGTGGCGGCGCTCGGTCGTCGTGTCGTTGCCGTTCGTGATCGCTTGGTGCTCGCGCGCGAAGGTTGCGATGAGGCCGAGTGGTGGGCGGCGAACACCTGGCGCGAACTGCAATCCCAGCGCATCGAATCGATCGGTGCCGGTGCCAAGTGGCTGCGCTCGATGCAGCGTAACTGGGCGATGTATGCGACCGACTACTTTCGTCGTGCGACGTTGTTGCAGGACAAGCTGCCGCCGTTGCGACCAAAGCCGCGGCCGTTCCCGTATGAAGTGCCGGCGTCGCCGATGGGGGCGTGGACGTTGTGGGAGTCGGATCTGATGCTGGCCAGCGCGGACTGTTCGTCGCCGTTCGCCAACGGTGAGATCGAGTTCGAAGAGCACAAGGTCGGGCCGCCGAGTCGGGCCTATCGCAAGCTGTGGGAAGCGCTCGTGCTGGCGGGTCGGCACCCGCAGGTCGGCGAGCGCTGCATCGATCTTGGGGCGTCGCCCGGTGGTTGGACGTGGGTGTTGCAGGCGTTGGGTGCCAGTGTGCTGGCGATCGACAAGGCGCCGTTGGATGCGGGCATCACCGCGTTGCCCAATGTCGAAGTGCGCAACGAGAGTGCGTTCGGTTTGGATCCGGTGGCGGTCGGTCCGGTCGATTGGTTGTTCAGTGACGTCATCTGCTATCCGCAGCGACTGTTCGATCTGGTGACGCGCTGGCGCGACGCCGGCATGGCGAAGCACTTCATCTGCACGATCAAGTTCCAGGGTTCGGACGAACACGCGATTGCGCGGTCGTTCGCCGAGATCCCAGGTTCGCGCGTGGTGCATCTGCATCACAACAAGCACGAGTTGACCTGGATGAACATCGCCGACTGATTACCGTGGTCGCATGAAGACCATCGGTTTGCTGGGCGGCATGAGTTGGGAGTCGACGGTGACCTACTACCAGACGATCAACAGGGTCGTTGGTCGTGAACTCGGTGGTCTGCACTCGGCGCGCATCAACCTGCACAGCGTCGAGTTCGACGAGATCCAGCAACTGCAGCACGTCGGCAAGTGGCGCGAGACCGGTGTGATCCTGGCCGATGCAGCGAAGGCGATCGAACGGGCCGGCGCGGATCTGCTGGTGCTGTGCACCAACACGATGCACATCGTCGCACCGCAGGTCGAGGAAGCGGTCGGCATGCCGTTCTTGCACATCGCCGATGCGACGGCAGCGCGCATCAAGGAGGCCGGCATCGACCGCATTGGCCTGCTCGGCACGCGCTTCACGATGGAGGAACAGTTCTACCGCGGCCGTCTCGAAGAGAAGCACAACCTCGCCGTCGTTACGCCCAACGAAGCCGACCGCGGAATCGTGCATCGCGTCATCTACGAAGAACTCTGCCGCGGCAAGATCGACGAGTCCTCGCGCGCCGAATACGCACGCATCGTTGCGGCCCTGATCTCCGATGGCGCCCAAGGCGTCATCCTCGGTTGCACCGAGATCGGCCTCCTCCTCCGCCAACAAGACTCCCCAGTCCCACTCTTCGACACGGCCCACATCCACGCCGAAGCCGCTGCCCTGACCGCCCTGAACTGACGGTACGGTGCCTGGAACGAAGTCAACTTATTCGTCGGCGCGTCGCGCCGGCGAATAAGTTGACTTCGTTCCAGGCACCGTACCGTCGTTAGAGGCGGACTCTCAGGAGGTGCGTTGCGCCGTTGCCGGTGAGGGTGTGCGGGATGTTTGGCGGGATGGCGGCGCTGTCGGTTGGTTGCAGCTGGGTTGGTGGTTGGTTGTCGATCTTGAGGTCGCAGCTGCCACTCAAGGTGAAGTAGAAGGTCGTGTGGTCGTCGGTGATCGGCGCGGTTGCGGCTGCTTCGAGAACGGTGACGTCGGCGATCTGGTTGGTTGCTTCAGCGAGGCCGAGGTCGGTCATCTGCCAGCCCGTGAGCGCGTCGGTTGATTGTTCGGCGTTCTTCTGTTGGTGCAGGTGGAAGCGTTGGCCGCTGAAATCGCGGTCGGGGCGAACGTGTTTGGTCGGCAGTTGGAGTTCGTGATCGAGCGTCGTCAGGTGCACGGCGGGGCAGCCGACTTCGATGACCTCGAGGCCGTCCGATGCTTCGAGCACTCGGTGACGGATCTGCGGTGGCTGCAGCACGCAGTCGCCCGCTGCCATGATGAACGGTTTGCCCTGGTCTTCGTAGACGAGGCGCACCCAGCCGCGGTAGCAGTAGATCATCTGGAACCGCACGTCGTGGAAGTGCACGTTGTCCGGCACCGGACCACCATCAGGAATGCGGATGTGCGACGCGATCACGTGACCGTTGAGGCGGCCCGGAATCAGATCGCGGTAGAGCATGCCGGCGCGGCCGGTGCCCCAGGTGTCGTTGCCGTCGCGCGTTGTGATGACCGGCGCCGTGTCCGGCTCGGGAACGACCAACGGTGCGTGTGTCGGTGCGTAGACGATCTCGGTGCCGTTGGGCGCGCGCGTGTTCGTCGGCAGATCGCCGGCAACGGTGAGCACCAATTGTCCCGGATCGCCGCCGTAATCACTGCGCAACTGCACGCGCATGCCACCGGCAGCGACCACTGCAACCTGCGGGCTGTCCGCCGGCACGATCGATTCGAGTCGGAACCCCAACTGCTCGCGGAAGAAGCGCAGCGTCGCCGCCATCGGCTTCGCCGGCAGCACGATCTCGATTCTCGGTTCGATCATGGCGCCTCGCAGGATACATAGGGGCGGCACGATCTCGTGCTTCCAACTGCCCCCATGCCACGTCACATGAAGACTGCGCTCACGACTGCGCTGCTCGCGCTTCTCGCTTCCTGCGGTTCGATGGCCACGGACGATTCCGTCGCCATGGATGAATCCGTCACGATGGATGGGCCGTTCTTGTTCAACGGCAAGGACCTGTCCGGCTGGCACGCCGACGTGCCGAAGGCCGACGGCAATCCCAACATCAAGCCGTCGTTCGAAGTGCGCGACGGCATGCTCATCAGCAACGGCAGCCCGCAGGGGCACCTGATCAGCGACGACCTGTATCGCGATTACCGTCTGGTCGTCGAGTGGCGCTGGCCGGGCAAGCCCGGTAACTGCGGCGTGCTCGTGCACGCGTCCGAGCCGCGCATGCTCTACAAGATGTTCCCGCGTTCGATCGAGTGCCAGCTGCACGTCGGCAACGCTGGCGACTTCTGGTGCATCGGCCACGACATCAAGGTGCCCGACATGGTGAAGCGCCGCGGGCCGAAGGAGAAGTGGGGCGTCACCGAAGGCAAGGCGCGCCGCATCAAGAACCTGACCGACGGTTCGGAGAAGCCGCTCGGAGAATGGAACGAGATGGTCATCGAGTGCCGCGGCAGCAGCATCGACATCTGGGTCAACGGCGACCACGTCAATGATGGCTACGAGTGCACGGCAGACCGCGGCCAGATCGCCATTCAGGCAGAAGGGGCGCCGTGTGAGTTCCGGAAGTTGGAACTGCAGCCCCTCTCTGAGAGGTAGCGCCGCGCGCTGATTGCGGCGGCTGCGATTGGGGCCGCGCGTTATGGGGCCCCGTCTTGGTGGCCCTGCCTACTGCGGCGGGCCGGAGCGCTCGTTGCGCGCCTGCTTCTCGGCCTTTTCGGCCTTCTCTTGCGCGATGCGCTGACGCTCGGCCTCTTCATCGGCCAGGCGCTCAGGGTTCTCGATACCAATGACATCGCCCGCATCCCAGGTGCCGTCACGGCGCATTGCGCTGCGCTGCAGTCGCTCTTGGCGCTTCGCGTCGCGCTTCATCTGCTTATCACGCTCGCGTGCTCGTTTCTCAAACGTCTGTGGGGTGCGCTTCTTTGCCATTAGTTCAATAGTCCTTCCGCCGTGGGCGGGCCAATCAGTGTGCAAGGCCAGTCAGTGACTCGGACAGTCAGCGACTGAGCAGTCAGGCCACTTGTGATCAGGGATTGAGGAGTTACCGCTCGACCTCCATCTCAAGCAATCCCAGACCGTGCGTCTTTCCTTGCGCGTCAGTTTTCAAACTCTCGCTGCCGCCACCGCCGAGGGAGTCCCGCAGCAGGAAGTTCAGCGCCAGCATGTTAGGGGCTTCGTAGCGAGTGATCTCGCCGAAACAAATCTTGCTGAAGTGCTGCTTGACGCGCTCAACAGTAAGTTCCCTCTTGATGACTTCGAAATCGGCGTCGCTCGTGACGAAGATGCCGACATTGCTGCCGTCACCCTTATCGCCACTGCGCGCCATCGCGAACTCACTCAGTTTGACCTTGGCCATTACGACTCCTCCACGCGAACTCGCGTTTGCACCTGGGTCTTGTCGAGCAGCGCCGGCCAGTAGCCGACGATATCGGTCGCCTTCGGCCGGCCTCCGGCGAAGCCTGTGACGCCCGGCGGACCCGACGTGACGAGCGGCACGATCTCAGAGCCAAAGCGGTTGACCTTGGCCTTGTTGTCGCTCTTGACGCCGATGCGGAGGACGACTTCGGGCGGGTTGTCGCTTTCGAGGATGCCCGCGTGGGTCATGCCCGCGCCGACGAACTCGACCATCTTCTCGTCTTCGGAGAACTCGCAGCCGTCGAACGCCAGGCGGCCCCAGACGATGTCGGCGCACAGCCTGGCCTTCTCGAGGGCGTCCGGACCGGCAACGGTCAGCTGGCCGACGGCCTTGTAGCCGTTCTGGTAGCTGAGCGAGATCTTGTAAGTGTCGGTCGGCGCGCCGCCCTTGACGCCCGAGATCTGAACGCGGTTGGGGCCGATTTCCTCGACCTTGGCGCTCGTGAAGTCCGCGGCGCAGTCGGGGCCGAGGTAGTTCTCGGGGTCGCCCATCTCGTAGAGCAGCTGCGAAACGACCGTGTCGCGCGTCAGCAGGCCTCCGGTGCCATCGTGCTTGGTGACGACGAACTGGCCGTCAGCCTGTGCCTCGATGACGGGGTAACCAATGCGGACGAAGTCCTTTACGTCGCGCCAGCGGGTGTAGTTGCCGCCCGTGCACTGGGCGCCACACTCGGCGATATGACCGGCGACAGTGCTCGCGGCGAGCTTGTCGTAGTCCTCAGGAGTCCAGCCGAACTCGTGGATCATCGGGCCACCGACGAGCGCCGGGTCGGTGACGCGGCCGGCGATGACGATCTGCGCGCCAGCGGCGAGGCAGTCGGCAACGGCGAACGCACCGATGTAGGCGTTGGCGCTGAGCAGCTTGTCCTGGATCCCGGACAACGGGCGGCCGTCGTCCATGTTCTTCATCGCGTGGCCGTTTTGGGCCAGTTCTGGGATGCGCGTGAGGATGTCATCCCCGTCGATGACCCCGACTTTGAGGCCCTTGATGCCCTTCTTGCGGGCGAGCTCGAGCACGGCCTCGAGGCACGCGTCCGGGTTTACGCCGCCGGCATTGGCAATGACCTTGATGCCCTTCTCGTGGATGTCCGGCAGGGTCCGGTCCAGCATCTGCACGAAGTCCGTGGCGTAACCCGCGTTGGGGTTACGGCCCTTGAGCTTCTGCATGATGCTCATCGTCACCTCGGCCAGGTAGTCCAGGGCGAGGTAATCGAGCGGTCCCTCTTTGACCAGACGCACCGGACCAAGGATCGAGTCGCCCCAAAAGCCCTGGCCGTATCCGATGTTGATCTTGTCGCGCATAAGTCTGAAGAACGGGGGCGAACACAATAGCGACTACAGCCCCCAAACGCCCGGTAAACCCTGATTCTAACCGGGTCTGACCGGGAAGTATCGGGCCACTTGGGACCGTGCGAACGGTTGCACAAGCCAATCTACGCCACATGGCGGGTGCCATTGGCCGTTCTGGTGGCGCAGGCTTGCGTGAGGGCTCGTTGGCGCCGAGCATCGGCCTCGCTGTGAAACGACTCATTCTGTTGCCGTTCTTGTTCGTGATTGTCGCGTGCTCGGAGAAGGCCACCGATCCGGTGGGCTCTGATCCCGCCGCGGGCGGGGCTGCCGAGCCCGCCAAGGTCGACCCGCTCGATGACTCCGACTGCAACCTGCAGACGGTGTTGGATCCCAAGAAGCCGGGCAGTCCCGGCAACCTGATCCCGTCGACGCGCAACCCCAACGGCGACAGTGAACTGGCCGTCTTGATGCGCACGTTCGTCGACGGTCTGCGCGACGCGCGCGTGCTCGTTGAGGCCGAGCAGAAGCTCGAGCCGCTGTTCCCGGTGCATCGCAACATGCGCTGCGCGTGGCCGACGGTCGCGTCCGATCGTGATGAAGGCTACGACGCGCGGGCGCAGGGCTACCTCGCGTCGGTGCGCGCCTTCGATACCGCGCCGAGCAAGGCGACCTACAACGCGATCGTCAACAACTGCGTCGCGTGCCACCAGGTGTCGTGTGGCGGTGTGATCGAGTTCATCCAGACGCTGCGCTGGGAGTAGCGATGACGAACGTCGCCAACAGGGCACAGGAGCGGCCGACCGACACGCTGTTCTTGATGTTGGCGGCGGTGTTCCTGTCGGCGCTGGTCACCTGCAACCTCATTGCGGGCAAGCTCCTGACCGTCAACCTGGGCTTCTATGAGTTCAAGTTGTCAGCCGGTGCGTTGCCGTATCCGCTGACGTTCTTGGCAACAGACTTGTTGTCGGAACTCTACGGTCGCCGCCGTGCCAACAAGGTCGTGTGGGCGGGCTTCGTCGCGTCGGTGTTTGCCTTGTTGGCGTTGTGGCTCGGCGATCAGTTTCACGCGTTCGAAGGCAGTCCGGGTTTCAGTGATGAGACCTACAGCGAAGTGTTCGGCAAGGCGCCGCGCGCGATCTCCGCGTCGATGACTGCCTACCTGATCGCGCAGTTCCTCGACGTGCGTTTGTTCCACTTCTGGAAGACGCTGACCAACGGCCGCCATCTGTGGCTGCGCAACAACGCGTCGACAATCGTGTCGCAACTGCTCGATTCGCTACTCGTCATCCTGGTGCTGTTCTGGGGCAAGATGAGCAGTGGCGAGATGTTCACCATCATCCTCGACCTGTGGTTCTTCAAAGCCCTGGCCGCACTTGCCGACACGCCACTCTTCTACCTGGGAACGTGGTTCTTCCAGCGCAAGCAACCCAGACCGCTGTGACCACCACCGTACGCGTCTCCGCAATCCCCACCTGCGTACCGAACCCGCTTCACGCCGCCGGCGAAACTTGCGGCTAG